>ENA-OWPA01000052-OWPA01000052.1-bioreactor-metagenome-genome-assembly--contig:-NODE-52-length-210151-cov-7.807444_pt1 | contig 210151 bp, 203 predicted proteins | sample MGYA00238139_ERZ651803 | MGnify/ENA primary metagenome ERZ651803 (study PRJEB26909, sample SAMN07631231) | bioreactor metagenome | isolation source: Switchgrass digestor | place: USA: Dartmouth...
GAAAAATACTGTACTGGACACCGAGAGTTATATCGATTTTGTTCATTTTTTTCTAGCGGATACCAAAGATCCATTGATATGTTCCCGTAAACGTAAGGTTCAAAAAACAGCCCAAGACATTAATCCGAGCGGCTCAAGCCAACTCAAAGCAGAAAACCAGATGTTGTGGGTTGGAAGAATGAACGAAATACAAGCAAGGGCAAGAGAAATCGTACAAACAGAACTGATTTTTGTATAAAGCACTCAAGCGGTAGGGAATTGATTATCCCTGCCGCTTTTCCTAAAGAAAAATTTCTCTCGTTTTCTCAAAAGAGGTATGGTGCCACAAGTATACGCTTCATAAAGATATCAATTGGAAAATTGCAGGATGATCTTCCGAAATGGAAAGTGTGCTTAACATCAGAATTATTTTTGCTATAATAAAGATATGGAAAGCACACTTTCCGTGGGAAAGGGGGATATTTTGAAAAATCGTTTAGAAGAATTACGAAAACAAAGAGGTATTAAACAAGAAGATCTAGCTACTGCTCTTGAAGTATCTCGTCAAACAATAGGCTCTTTAGAAAATGGACGCTACAATCCCTCTATTATGTTAGCCTTTAAAATTGCAAGATACTTTGAAATGAGCATTGAAGAAATTTTTATTTATGAGGAGGAAAGTAAATGAAGCATAAGATACAAAAAGTAGAATTATTCTTTGGTGTAATAATTCTTTTAGGTGGTTTACTAACTTATGGTTTAGGTGTACATCAACTACTACCTGTACCTCGTCCAGATTTGGTTGTCTATGGTACAACACTTATTGGGATAATTTTGATTTTAATGGGGTGTGATATATTCAGTAAGCCGACAAAAGAAATGCAAATATTAGAAAATGATGAAAGAAATATCACAATTATTAACGCTTCTCTTGCAAATGCTTACAAAGTAACACTTACATTATTGGTTCTTGTATTATTCGCTCTTATCTTTATGGGATATATGAGTAAAGTTGTATTTTTTTCGATAGTAGGAGTTATTGCTATCGGACAAATTACAGGGGTTATAACAGCTCACTATTTAGAAAGGAAAATGTAATCATGAAAAGGGGGAATTAACAATGAAAATTTATCACTAATTATTTCATTTATAGGTATTGTTTCTATTGCAGGAGGAATTTTGCTATATCTAATCGTGCAAAAGCTAAAGCCAATGATTTAATGACTTATTCATTTGGAGCATTATTACTTATTTTTACACTTATGGGTGTAGATTGGTAGCGTAAAATATCTTGTGTAAAGTGAATAATAGGTTCCAATAGCAAAGAGGACCCCAACCTTGTTACAATGTTAAGTGACAAAACAAAACATAAGCAAGGAAAGTAGGTGTCCTCTCATGAGTCATTTTACCACGAGTTTGATGGAATTACTCTATCAAGGAGAATCAATTGATGAATTGATTCTCCTTGAAATCGAGAAAGCAGTCAATGAACTGCTCCAACAGGAGCTGACTGCTCTATTGGAATACGATAAGTATGAATTCGCCGGGTATGGTAGTGGCAACTCAAGAAATGTCCCATACGAAGGGCAAGTTCAAACTCGGTTTGGTTCAATCACCGTGGTGATGCCCAGAGATCGTAATGGGCTATTTTCTCCCGTTACCATCGCTCCTTACCAGCGCTCAACGGATGAACTCGAACAGATGGTAATCAAGTTCTATCAACAAGGCATGACGACTAGAGAAATCGGTGAACTGATTGAACGGATGTACGGCGCACACAACAGCCCACAAACCATCAGCAACATGAGCCAGGCGATGGAGGAACAAGTTCGAGCATTCCATGAGCGTCCTGTTGAGGCTCACTATAAGGTGATCTTCCTAAATGCGACTTGGCTCAATGTCCGGCGTGACAGTGTTTCAAAAGAAGCCGTCCACTTCATTGTCGGCATCACGCCTGAGGGACATAAGGAAGTACTCGACTACGCCATCTTTCCTTCCGAGTCATCAAACAACTACCAAGAGATGCTACTGGATCTGAAGCAACGAGGCTTAGCGCAGGTTGAACTCTTTGTTAGTGACGGCCTTACCGGAATCCGAGATGCTTGTCTGTCCGTCTTTCCCCAAGCGCTCCATCAATCCTGTTGGGTTCATGTTTCGAGATCCATCGCTCGTTTGGTGAGAGTGAAAGATCGCAAGGAGATCATGGGTGCCTTAAAGCAAGTCTATCAAGCCAAAGACATGAGTGAAGCCAAGCAAGAACTAGTGGCATTCCTCAAAGGATTTGGTAAGAAATATCCGAAGCTGCTTGATAAGCTGTCTGAAGATGATCCGAGTCTATTCAGTTTCTATGTGATGGATGAAGCCATTCGAAGAAGCGTCTACACCACAAATCTGCTCGAAGGGTTCCATAAGCAACTGAAACGTCTAACCAAGAGAAAAGAGCAGTTCCCCAATAAGGCATCCCTAGACCGATTCGTCTGCACCATTTGCTTGGAGTATAATTGCAAGTACTCGCAACGTGTTCACAAGGGATTTGGACAGTTAATCAACGAGTAAGCTAAGCATGACGGGGTTGGACTTTACACAAGATTCTTGACACTATCAAATGGGTTGCATCTATGAAGTAGAAGCTGATGAAAAGGATGTTCTCCCATTTAAAAATATTCCTTGTGCAAGGTTGGGTACAGTTCCAATGAAAGTAATAGATTATACTATAATATCAAATGCCTATGAATGGTTTATGAATGAGGAATTAGAAAATAGATTAAGAGTTGTAAGGTATGGAACAATGAGTAAGAAGCAAATGAATCATTGGTATAGAATGATATTTGATTATATTAAAAATAAAGATATGATAAAAACCCCTGAATGCTCATATGCAAAGTTTGTACAATGGAAGTTCCCCCATGTTTGGGAGCAGTACGAAAAAAATAACAATAACTATGCTGATATTTATTAACTATATTTTATTTGTTTTTTGCTAACTTTTTTGCTTACTATAATTGCTTTACATTATTTACAGGATGTACATAATTAGAATTATGTGCAATTAATACTTTCTATAACAGGGGGAAATTTTATGTTGAAAGAATTGAATAAATACAGATATGTACATAGCAAGTCAGAAGAAATATCAAAATTTGCAAGGGAAATGAGTAGAAATGCAGTAGATACTGAACACATTATAAAGAATATTTTTAGCTGGTTTGATGAAAATGTAGAATATTCAAGACTAAATTCACCTTACTACCCACTTCAAAGAAGCGATATATATTCTCAGAATGAAAAGTGGAACATGTGGAGATTATTCCAATTTAATAGTATCGACTTTATTAAATTTAGGTATCCCTGCAAAATATGCTTTTGTAAAGAAAGATTGCTATGGTAACAATCAAGACCACATATGTGTAATGGCTAAAGTTGATAATAATTGGATTCTCATTGATGCGACTTTACCTTATAGAAAATGGGCAGGGTATAATACTCCACACATAGAATATGAGACTTATACTACTGATGAATTTGAAGCAAAATTTAAGCAAGAGGAGAGGTATTGGGCTAATTTAGCGTTGAAATGGGAAGAGGAAAAATATGCAGGACTATTGTATGCACCATGGATTCATGAGGAAGTTGTAATTAATACTGATGAAGTTATGGAAACTATCTTTTATCTTTTAATGGCTTGGATGATTGGAACCTTTATGTATATTATTTACACTATACCCCTGAGAAAGCTATTTCTCCAGTGATGGCAATTATTAACCCGATAAAAAAGGTCTATAGAGTTTCTGTTTTCAAGGTAGAGTCAATATGGGATGAAGAACAATGGAGTGAGAAATATAACTTAAACAACATACCTAAGAAATTTCAAGATGAAAGATTTATAAGATTGAATATTAATATAGAAACCATAATAAACAGAGTTAAGCAAATAATTCCTAACAATTATTGATGAATATAATTTATACTTAACGTCATAGTGGTAGTAAAATGTGACTTAAATAGAGGATATAATGGAGGATATTATGATAGGAAAGTATAAAATAATAACTTTATGTGGGAGTACGAGGCTTAAAGATGAGTTCTTGAAAGTGCAAAAACAATTAACTCTAGAGGGGAATATAGTTATTTCAGTAGGATTTTTTGAACATGCCGATGGTGAGTTTGAAAATGTTATCACTCCTGAAATTAAGGTAATGTTTGACGATATGCATAAAAGAAAAATTGATATGTCTGATGAAATTTATGTGATTAACAAAAATGGTTATATAGGTGAAAGTACAAAAAGTGAAATAGAATACGCTATAAAGACTGGAAAAAGGGTCGATTATTTAGAGTACCCTAATGCTTAGTCTATTTCGCATTATTTATATTATACGATCAATTAACAATTATAGAAAGAAAATAAAATCATAGATGTAAAGAATATTAAATGGATAGTGTCAAGAATCTTGTGTAAAGTCCAACCCCGTCACGGAAGAACTTATTGATAAGTATTTTAATAGAAAGTAACTGATTAAATCTAACTTATGCTTTTTGAAGTCACACGGAACTAAAAGTAGCTGTTTTACATTTCGAAAAATTGAAATTTACCTATGGCTTTAACGTATCATATAGACAAGAAGGATTGATATGTTCCCACACACAGGAGCCAATAGTGGATATGTTTCCAAGTACTAGCGTGGATATATTCCCGTAGACGAACCTCATAAAAAATGAATGAAAAAACTGATTTGGACAGCTATCAAGACCTCTCAAGCCAGGTGGAATGCGTAACATTGATGTCAAGGGTGTAAGCCTTGAACTTACTGGGTTTGCAGGATTATACTTATCTTGTCTACTCGACGTATAGTTTTAAATGCGTCCGCGGGAACATATCGATGGATAGAAAAAGAACCGAAAAATGAAGTAGGGTCGAGTTGATAGAATAGATAACGTCATAGAGTTGTGGAGATAGGATAGATGTAAAAATTGGTGATATTGAATTTAATATATTGAGCTGACCGCTGATCAGGAGATGAATTCTCTTGATTGGCGGTTTCGTTTTATTAATAGCTCATAAAAAATCAATTTATTGAGAATGATGTTATCATTTAGAGTGAGCAAAAAGAAACTTGACAAAGTTAGTATCTTGCAATACAATATACCTGTATATTGCATTGCAAGATACTAAATGGGAGGTTTTATTATGATTCCTTCACAAATGTTAAAAGGTGTGTTAGAAGGATGCATTTTAGAGATAATCCGAAAACAAGAGACTTATGCATATGAAATCTCGAAACAGTTAGAGCGATATGGATTTGGAGAGATATCTGAAGGAACAATATATCCTATTATTTTGCGCCTACAGAAAAGTGAACTTGTGAAAGCTACTTTACAAGACTCTAATAGCGGACCGAAGCGCAAATATTATCATTTAACTGAGAAGGGGGTTATTAGTCTAAGTGAATTTAAAGTTAACTGGCAAGAACTAGATCATGCGGTTAATCAATTATTTATGGGAGGAAAAGAACATGAATAAATTAGCAAAGGAATTATTAAAGAAAAATAATAATAGGGAAAAAGCGATATTTGATGAAAACAAAGAAATTTATACAAATATGATTGTCTACTTACGGGGTTCTGATTTATCAGAGTACAATCAAGAAGTTGTAAGAGGAGATATTATTGAACTAATTATTGATGGTCAGCAACGAGGCGATAATATTAAAAAAGTCATGGGAGGCAGATATAAGGAAATCTGTGATCAGATTATCGAAGCTATGCCTAAGAAGACAAAAAAAGATAAGGTGATGGATTTTTTAGATATGTCTCTTCATGCACTATGGGTTTTAGGTGTTATTTCTTTAGCTAAAAACTTTATAATTAGCTTAATTTCAAATAAAGCTGGGTTTGAGTTTATCTTAACCGTTGGGGATATTATAAATGGACTTGCAATTATCCTTATAGCAAATGTGATTGTATTGTATATTACTAAAACAGCATTTGGTGCAAAGAAAGAAAAAAAAGTAGTTTCTTTTTTAAAAGCGTGGTTTATTGCTGCAGCTGTTTTGGCAGCTATGATATTGAGTAATGTATACTTTAGAACCATTGCAGTGAATATTTCTTTATGGTTAGCAGCAATAACTGTCATATTGATTTTTGTTATTTGGAAAATTATAAGTGAAAGAGCGTAAATGAGATTTTCTTAATTTGATTTTGCTAAGTCGACGCGTTCCCGTCTACCGTAAGTGCAAAATTTGCGATAGATATGTTTCCGAGAACGGACATATCTCAAATGACATTTATTCTGTCCTCTCGTTCCAAGTGGTCTATGCAGTAGACAAGCGGGGTATGCTCCTTAAGGCTGAAGATGGGGCAATTACGTTGCTGCAGGATATATACCGAAACGCTGATGAGAATGAGAAGATTGCCCTGTACCGTGCGGCAGTGGATGGCAGAGGAAACGTATATGTGACAGATATTGCCTCCAACCAGCTTTTATGCTTCTCAAGGGAGAACGGCTATCAATATTCCAGGGTCATTGACGGTTCCGCCATTTGGAATGTTGCTGTCAACAGCGAAACCGGCATGATCAGTTTTGTCAGGGAAGGGCAAATCTATATTATGGATGCCTCTGGAGAGCTTATTTTCCATGGCAGCGAATTTGAAAAGAGCAGGGAAGTACTCTTCCAAGAGGGGTTATTTGATCTGGCGCTGTTTTCTGCAGTTTTAGCGGCGATTTATCTATTTTTGCGTATACTGTCAGTTGCTGTCACTTTCAAATATAGCGCAACCGGGCGTATCGGTGCCCTGGTTGCTACTTCTATGCTCATAGTTACTGGGATCATTGTCGGTCAGCTGATGGGGGACTTCCGAACCATATATCAGAACGAGATACTTAAAAAGCTGGAAATAACGGCGCAGATCGTCAGCAACACCACTGATATTGAAGCCCTGAAAGCAATTAAAACCCCAAGGGATTACATGAACGATGATTACAAAAAACTTCTTACTTCTGTCACCACTACTATTGATAAGAATTATTCTTATTGCGACGATATGTACTGCAATATTCTTAAATGTGAAGGTGATGAGGCCTACGCCATTGCGTATATAGACAACTCTATCGGAGCATATTTCCCCTTGTTTGATAACGAGGCTACTGAGGTACAGCAAGTATATGATACAGGTGAGGTCCTGCTAAGCAGTACTGTCAGTGAAACGGGTTCCTATATCTATGTCAAGGCGCCTATTTATGACAACGATGGCAAGGTTATCGGAGTAGTTGAGGTCGGTACCCTTTCAGATGTACTTGATAGCAGTGTCAACCAAATGATTCGCTCAATAGCTATCCCGCTGATCATGATCATCCTTGTTATCCTGTTTGTCTTTAGCGAAATTTTCTCGTTCTTCGATCTGCGCAGCAAGTATCAAGAGGAGGTTCAGAAAAAACAGCGGGCTATTCCTTTACATGTTGTGCGTTTATTGGTGTTTATCACCTTTATTGCATTCAACATGGCCACCTCCTTCCTGCCTGTATACATATTGAAGTTTGTGGGCACAGACATAGGCATTCCAAGAGAACTAGCCGGCTCTATCCCTATGTCGATTAACCTTGTTTTTGTGGCTATAACCTCACTGTTTTGTGCACAACTACTGAACACCTACGGTTTCAGAAAAGTGGCGGCCTTCAGCGGGGGTATCGCCTTCTGCGGTGATTTAATCCTTGCTCTTGCTCAAAACTACGCAATGATCGTTGTGGGGCTTATTCTCAATGGTATCGGTGTTGGTACTATTACCAATGCTATTCACATGTTTTTGGCCTCATCCACTTTTGGTGATGACAAGGATAGTGAGTATGGATTCTCTATTTTCAGCGCAGCAAGTCTATCCGGAATCAGCTGTGGTATGATCTTTGGCTCAGTTCTAGCTGAAAACCTTGGACAGAGCAATGTCTTCTTCATCTCCACTGCTGTATGGTTGATAACCGTGCTTGTTTCCCTTTTCTTTGGTGGCAGCATAACTCTAGGCCAGGAAAAGGACGGATCAGAGGAGCGCGGTTCCATGACCTTTGGGCAGTTTATTTTAAATAAGCATGTCCTGTCTTTTATGGCTTTTGTTCAGGTTCCCTATATAGCAATGAGTGCTTTCATTTATTATTATGTCCCGATCTATGCCGATGGGCAGGGGTTAGGTGAAACAGAGGCCTGCATGCTGATTATGATCAGTTCACTCTGTAGTGTTTATCTTAGTGTCTGGTTAACTGACTACCTGAGCAATAAGATTAAGCACAACACTATTTACCTATCGAGTATTATTACATATGCTGCTCTTGTTATGTTTGCATTCCATAGGACCATTCCGATGCTGATTATTTCCTTAATTATGATTGGTATTGCCAACAGCTTCGGAACACCTTCTAGAGCGAGCTACTTTGCAAACAGCAGGGAAGCTAATGCTTACGGAAAGAATCGGGCAATGGGTATTTACAACTTTGTAGATAACATAGGGGAATCAGCAGGACCTGTGATTTTAGCAAGTATTGTTTCGACCGGCTTTCTTTCAGGTATAATCAAACTGGTAATCATTTTTGCCGGTATGAACGGTTTGTTTGAACTGAGCCGTCTTGGATCTAACAAAAAAAAAGAGATCACCACAGGGGTATAGGGAATCCCCAATCAGGGAGGAGTAGTCAATGGCAGAGGTCCGGCGAAAGAAACTGAGCACCAAGATAATTGTATGCTGTGTTGTTTTTACCACTGTTCTGAGTATTGTAATAGGTTGGCTGGGTTATAAAACATATAGCGATAGCCTTTTAGATCGATATAAGGTATATGTGGATTCAGTGATCAAGATTGCAGCCAGCAATATCGATGGAAATGATATGCGTAACTGTATTGAAACCCTTCAAAAGTCAGAAGGTTTTGAAAGAACGCTGCTTGCCCTGAATACGGTTAAAGAAAAATCTGAGATGGAATATGTTTATATGGTCTATTTCCCCAACCCCGATGACCCACAACAGATGGCTTATGTTCTTAACGCCTATACAGAAAAGGAATACCGGGAAGAACCGGAAACGATACATTCTCTTGGCGACCCTTGTGGTGAAGGGGACTTTGACGAGGTGACGACCTCCCTTTTCTATAACTGTCTCAAGGACAATGGCAATAAAACTCAGACCCGCTTCCATATCAATGACAGTGAATATGGCTATATGATGACCGGTTATTTACCGGTGATGGACTCTAACGGGAACGGGGTATGCGTCCTGGCGATGGATGTTTCCATGGACCTGATTCATGAAAACATGCGCTCATATCTTATTACAGTTGCGCTGGGTACTCTCGGCCTCTTAGTTATGTTTCTCTTCATATTTATAACCATTATGAACCGCTCCGTTATTTTGCCCATAATGAACATTGCCGAAAGCGCACGGAACTTTGTTCAGCAGAGCTATGAGGTCAAAGATCCGACCCAACTTTCTTTCAGAGAGGTCTCAGTGAATACAAAGGATGAAATTGAACTGCTTGCCAACAGCCTGAACCATATGACCAGTGAGATAAAAAACTACATGATCAACCTGGCAACCATGTCTGCTGAGAGGGAGCGTATTGAGGCAGAATTGGACGTGGCCAACCAAATCCAAAGTAATATATTTCCTACGGTTTTTCCTGCTTTCCCCAACCGAACGGAGTTTGATATCTATGCCACTAGAACCTCAGTGGCTGGAGACGGAAATTTTTATGATTTCTTCCTGATAGATAAAGACCATCTCTGTATCGTTGTGGGCGAAGCCTCGGGCAAAGGCATTCCCGCTATATTATTTGCAGTATTGGCTGCGGCGAATATTCGGAGCTTTGCCCGCTTGGGATATCAGCCTTACCGGATAGTTCTGGAGACCAATAATCAGCTCAGCCAGAACAATACCGAGGGCTTAACCGTCTCTGTATTTGTTGGTATAGTAGACCTTAAAACCGGCGAAATGGATTATGTTAACGCAGGTATGCCTAACACACTTGTTAAGCGGGCAGGTGTAGGCTTTGAAGAAGTGAGTGAGGTCAAGAACTTTGTTCTGGCTAATATGGAAAATGTGAATTTCCGTCAAGATCACATCAATTTCATGCAGGGCGATATGCTGATGCTCTATACTTCCGGCGTGGCAAAAACCAAGAATAAAGACGGTGACGAATTCTCTGAGCCCTATGTAACCATTCAACTAAACGAGATAATAAAACGTGAATATGAGCTGGATAAAATACTGGAAGCCATGAATCAAACGTTGATTGAATTTAAGAGCGGTTCCCAAGACACATCAAGCGGCATAATGCTGATCTTCCGCTATTTGTGGTAGATAGTTCAGCGGCCAGAAGGGAAGGGCTTGGATGCCCTTCTTCGTATCGCTATTTGAGCAATAAGGTTTATCAGTAGAGCTGTAAAAATTTTAGCTCTACCTTATTTGTTATACTCAATTTCTACCTTAGAATAGGATAAAAACTCCTTAAATTCAATCCGAGCTAAGTAGGAGCATCTAGCCTATTCTTCATTTTTTGGTGATTAAGAGTTTATAAGGGCCAGTGTCCACATTGTATGTGACAGCATTCGTAGCTTTCTAACCCTATCTGAAGGCATAACAACAATAGAGCAAACCTGGCATATGATCTACTAGCAATAATTCACATCTAGACGTATGAGTGATATATTGTTATGATAATTTTGTTCAAAACTAAATAAGGAGAGGGAAGGATGGAAACAGGACTTCAAAAAAAGTATGGCCTTTTAACAGCCATCGCTATGGTGGTAGGTATTGTAATTGGTAGTGGTGTTTTCTTTAAGGCAGAAAAGATTTTAACCGCTACTGGCGGGAATCTGCCCCAGGGTATTTTAGCCTGGGCCATCGGCGGAATAATTATGATCATCTGTGCTTATGTCTTTGCTATTTTGGCCACCAGATATGAAAAAGTAAATGGTCTAGTAGACTATGCTGAGGTTACTCTGGGCAGCAAGTATGGTTATTTTGTCGGCTGGTTTCTGGTGACGATCTACTATCCTGCTATTACCTCTGTGTTGGCCTGGGTTTCTGCAAGATACACCTGTGTTTTGCTGGGATGGGATATCACAGGCGGTGAAGCAATGGCTATCTCCGGTTTTTATTTGGTGGCAATTTATGCTTTAAATGCCCTTTCTCCCAAACTTGCCGGTAAATTTCAGGTGTCAACTACTGCGATCAAGCTCATCCCTCTGATTCTGATGGCTATTGTTGGAACCATTGCCGGCCTAAAAAACGGTATTTTGATCAGCAACTTCACCAGCGGTGTTATCGCCGAAGTCAGCGATAACCCTCTGTTTACTGCTGTGGTAGCTACCTCCTTTGCTTATGAAGGCTGGATTATTGCTACTAGTATCAATGCTGAACTAAGAGATGCCAAGAAAAACCTGCCCCTTGCCTTGACCTTTGGAACTATGTTTGTAGCACTTATATACATACTTTACTATACCGGACTTGCCGGGGCTGTAGAAAACAGCGTTTTGATGGAGAATGGTGAAGCAGGAGCTAAGCTGGCATTTTCAACTGTGTTTTCTCAAATGGGAGGCACTGTTCTCTTTGTCTTTGTTGTGATTTCCTGTCTGGGAACCCTAAATGGTTTGATGATGGGCTGCACCCGGGGCTTATATTCTTTAGCAGCTAGGGATCTTGGCCCTGTCCCACAGGTTTTTAAGAGTATCGACAATAGTACCAATATGCCGGTCAACTCCGCAATTGCAGGGGTTTTGCTTTGCGGTGCCTGGCTGCTTTACTTTTTCGGTGCTAATTTAGTGCCTGCCTCCTGGTTTGGCCCTTTTAGCTTTGATAGTTCTGAGCTTCCTATTGTGACCCTCTATGCCATGTATATTCCTATCTTTATCGTGATGATGAACAAAGAGAAAGACCTGAATTTCTTCAGACGCTATCTTATGCCATTTCTGGCTATTTGCGCCTGTATCTTCATGGTTATTGCAGCCTGCTATGCCCATGGAATGGCCGTGCTCTACTACCTGATTATATTTGCTGTGATCATGGCACTTGGTTTGATTCTGAACCACCAAAGGTATGTAACAACCGTAAAAAGCTATAATAATTAAAAGAAACAAAAAAGGAAACTAGGGATGCAATACTGGTGTGACGGCAGTGCCATCGATAGCGCTCTGACTTCAATCCACTCTATGATTAAGCTATCTATAGAACTAGAACCCCCACAATTGTTGTGGGGGTTTTTGTGCAAGAGGTTAGGAATGGCTAAAAATTGAATGTAATGTAGAAGGCGGGATGCTGGAAGTGGGAATAGTAATTTCACACCTTCAGATACTAACAGTGAATATTTCGGAAGGATGTGATAATTTGAGCGGACAACACAAATATACTAACAAATTGATCTCTGAAAAATCCCCTTACCTGCTTCAGCACGCCCATAACCCAGTAGACTGGTATCCCTGGGGGGATGAGGCTTTTGCAAAGGCTAAAGCCGAAGATAAACCGATTTTTCTCTCCATAGGCTATTCCACCTGCCACTGGTGTCATGTGATGGAGAGGGAGTGTTTTGAGGATGAGGAGGTAGCTGCCCTGCTCAATCAAGGCTTTGTTTCTATTAAGGTAGACCGGGAGGAGCGGCCTGATATCGATAGTGTGTATATGAATGTCTGTCAGGCTATGACCGGGAGTGGGGGCTGGCCCTTGACTGTTTTTCTCACACCTGAAGGCCATCCCTTTTTTGCAGGCACCTATTTCCCCAAGCATTCCCGTTATGGGGGAGTCGGTTTTGTGGAGCTTTTAAAAGCAATCAGGGAAAAATGGGCAGAGAACCGGGAAGAGCTAGAGGGATTAGGGAAGGAGATTATGGACCGTATTGCAGCACAGATGAATGAGAGTTCTCTAGGGGAGCCTAATTCGGAACTGCTACATGGTGGTTACCGGAGTTTGGAAAAAAGTTTCGATCCTGTTTACGGGGGCTTTGGAGGTGCACCCAAATTTCCCACACCACATCACCTACTATTTCTGCTCCGCTACTGGAAGCGATTTCAAAAGCCTCCTGCCCTGGAGATGGTGGAAAAGACACTGCTGGCAATGTACTGTGGGGGTATTTTTGACCACATCGGTTTTGGGTTTTCCCGCTATTCTACAGACCGGCAGTGGCTGGTGCCCCATTTTGAAAAGATGCTCTATGACAATGCCCTGTTGTCACTTGCTTATCTGGAGGCATACCAGGCTACAGGGAAAGCTTTTTATGCCAAAGTGGCCAGGGATATTTTTACCTATATTCTGCGGGATATGACCTCTCCTGAGGGTGGTTTTTACACCGCTGAGGATGCTGATTCCGAAGGGGTGGAGGGGAAGTTTTATCTCTGGACCCCTGATGAGGTGAAAGATGTGCTGGGGGCTGATGATGGGGAGTATTTCTGCGGTTTGTATGATATTACGGAAAAGGGGAATTTTGAGGGGAAAAACATCCTCAACCTGCTGGACAAAATGCCTGAACTAAGCTTGGATGGTGTAATAGGGCCTGATGAGGCAGAGAGGGGCAATCCCCTGAAGAATGAGAGGGTGGATGCCCTGCGCAATAAGCTGTTTGCGGCCAGGGAAAAGCGGGTTCACCCTTTCAAAGATGACAAAATACTCACCTCCTGGAATGGTTTGATGATCGCTTCTTTAGCCAGGGGGTGCCTGGATTCTAGGAGAGCAGACTTATGCTGAAGCTGCAGCGAAAGCTGCACATTTTTTGCTGGAAAAACTGCGCAGAGATGATGGGAGGCTTTTAGCCCGCTATCGTGATGGGGAGGCGGCATACCCTGCTTATTTAGATGATTATGCCTTTCTTGCCTGGGGGCTTTTGGAACTCTACCAGGCAACCTTTAAAGTGAAGTATTTGGAGGAGGCCATCAGGCTGACCAGGGAGATGCACGCTCTTTTTTGGGACCGTGAAAATGGGGGATTTTATTTTTCAGCCGATGATCAGGATGAGGCGCTCGGAGCCCGGGGGAAAGAAATCGCTGACCTGGCCATCCCATCCGGTAATTCGGTGGCTGCCTGGAATCTGCTGCACTTATCCAGGCTGACAGGAGCAGAGGATTTTAAGGACCTGGCTTACCGGCAACTGTGTTCTTTTGCCGGTGCAGCAGGCCGCGCTCCTTATGCTTTTACCTTTTATCTTTGCGCTCTGGATTATTTTCTGGGGCCGCCTCAGGAGATCGTTGTCACTGGCAACTTGGATGACCAGCAGACTCGGAAGTTGCTGGATGTGCTGCGCTCTGCTTACCTGCCTCAAGCCACACTAATTTTCTATCAGGAGGGGGAAGAGGGAGGAAGAATCGCAGTTCTCGCTCCCCATGCTGCTGATCAAAAGCCTGTTGATGGGAGAGCCGCAGTTTACATCTGTGAAAACTATAGCTGCCGCCAGCCAGTGACCAGCCCTCAGGAACTGGCGCAAATGCTCGGTTTACAATCAACTGAGCAAAGACCAGCCGGCTAACATGCCTAACCTGTGCTGCCGTACAAAAGACAAGCGTTTCCAGTAACGGTCAGATGTACAAAAATTCCCTAATGGGTTATGGTGATCAGTAGTGTTTTCTATTCTTTCAAGAAATAAAAACTGTTATAATAATGAAGGTGCGGAACAAAAATGAAATGAGGTTAAGGTCCAGTTGAGGGAGAAGAGCAGATTTTTTTGTGGTGAATGCGGCTATGAAACCGGAAAGTGGCTAGGACGCTGTCCTAGCTGTGGTGCCTGGAATAGCTTTTGTGAAGAACCGGTGCAGAAAAAAGGCAGCTCGAGAAAAAAAACTGCTGAAAGCCAGCAGGCTGTTCCTCTGATGGAAGGGGAAGCTGAAGATTATGAAGAACGCTTTTCTTCATCTTTTGGGGAACTTGACCGGGTTTTAGGTGGGGGTATTGTTCCCGGTTCGGTGAGTCTCTTGGGGGGTGCACCGGGTATCGGGAAATCCACACTGCTGCTGCAGTTGGCCAATGCTGTGGCAGAAGAATATGGCACTGTCTTATATGTTTCCGGTGAGGAGTCCCATAAGCAGGTAAGAATGCGGGCTAGGCGGTTAAATGCGAACTCGTCTCAACTCTATTTCCTGGCGGAAACGGATCTGCTGGAGATCTGCCGGGTTATTGAGGAACTCTCCCCTGTGCTGGTGATCATTGATTCCATTCAGACCACCTTCCACCCGGAGCTTCCTATGCATCCAGGGAGTGTCGGCCAACTCCGGGAGTGTACAGCAGAGATTGTGCGCCTCGCTAAGCTGCGCGGCATTGCGTGTTTTCTGGTGGGACATGTCACCAAAGAGGGTGTACTGGCAGGACCAAAAGTTTTGGAACATATGGTGGATGTGGTGCTCTCTTTTGATGGTGACCGCCATCAGAATCTGCGACTGCTGCGAGGTACAAAAAACCGTTTTGGTGCCACTGATGAACTGGCTGTTTTCTCTATGGAGGAAACCGGGCTGCAGCAGGTGGACAACCCTTCGGCATTTTTTTTGGCGGAAAGGGCTAAGGGTGTGCCCGGGTCTGTGGTTGTAGCAGCTATGGAAGGAACCCGCCCGGTTTTGGTGGAAATACAAGCCCTGGTTTGCTCAACTGCTTTCGGGTCTCCCCGCAGGGTTGCAGCCGGTGTGGATTACAATAGGATGGTTTTAGCAGCGGCTGTTTTGGAAAAACGTTTGGGTTTTCTTCTGGCCACCCAGGACATCTATGTAAATGCTGTGGGAGGGCTTAAAGTAGTCGAACCTGCTGTTGATCTGGGGATTTCTCTGGCTCTGGCATCTAGCTACCGCAATAGGCCGGTTGATCAGGATACAGTAGCATTGGGGGAGGTAGGGCTGACCGGTGAGGTGAGAGGTATCAACTCAATGGAACAGCGCCTCAAAGAGGTGGTTCGTTTGGGATTTAAGCGGGTTTTGGTTCCCATCAGCTGTATGGAACTGCAGGATCGCTACCAGAGCATTGAAATCAAAGGGATCAGAACAGTGCAGGATGCACTTGATCATGCGATATAGTTGGGGGGGCATGGTTTGGTAGAGAAACAGTTAGAGATGGCAGAGCAGGTAATCGAGGAAGCGGTAAAGGAAGAAAAGGCAGTTAAAGCTAAAGGCACAGCAAAGGAAACAAAGGAAAATGTCAGAGAGGCTAAGGAACATAAAGAGGATAAAGGGGCAGACATCAGAGAAGAAGCTGATGACAGCGGTATGATCAGCGCCCTGAAAATGGTTGCTCCCGGGACACCACTCAGGGAGGGTCTGGACAGTATTTTAAGAGCGAAGACCGGGGCCTTAATTGTCATTGGTGACAGTCCTGAGGTTATGGCTTTGGTTGAGGGGGGATTCTTTCTCGATGTAGAGTTTGCTCCTCCTAGTCTTTATGAACTGGCTAAAATGGATGGAGCCATTGTGCTCAGCAGTGATGCCAAACGGATCCTTTATGCCAATGCTCAATTGGTCCCTGATCCTTCTGTCCCTTCTGTGGAAACAGGTATCAGGCACAGGACTGCAGAAAGGGTCGCTCGCCAGACCGGCGCTCTGGTGATAGCTATATCCCAAAGGCGTGGGGTGATTACCCTGTACAGAGGGGATAAACGCTACAGCCTGCAGGACATCAGTGTGATCCTCTCCAAAGCCAATCAAGCTTTGCAAACCTTGGAGAAGTACAAGCGTGTTCTGGATAAAGCCCTGGTCAATCTGACAGCTCTGGAGTTTGACGACCTGGTCACAGTCTATGATGTGGTCTGGGTGGTGCAGCGTGGGGAAATGGTTCTGCGTATCGAACGGGAACTGGACAACTATATCAGTGAGTTGGGTAATGAGGGGCGTTTAATCATCATGCAGGTGGAGGAATTGGTGTCCAATGTGCGGGATCAACTGCTTTATGTAATCCAGGACTACATTGAAGATGGTGGAAAGAGGGCTAAAGAGGTACTCCATATTATCGGCAGTTGGCCTGCAGATGAACTATTGGATCTGTCCAATATCAGCCGCGCCCTGGGTTGGGGAATAGGGGCCAACAACCTGGAGCTTTCTGTTTATCCACGGGGATATCGTATTTTGCGGAGGATCCCTCGGTTGCCGGCAGCAGTTATTGAAAATCTGGTCAATAGATTTGGTAATTTACAGAATGTTTTAAAGGCAACAATTGAGGAACTGGATGATGTAGAGGGCATTGGCGAGATCAGGGCGAGGGCCATAAAAAATGGTCTGCGTCGGCTTCAGGACCAGGTTATGCTTGAAAGATATATGTAATGTTGTTCATTGACTTTTAAGTAAAGTTGAAGATTCTTAGTGTGGTTAGTTTGTGGTGCTCTTTGAGAAAGATGTCATAGAGGTTCAGATCAAGTAGGTTGCAGAGTGCTGTCATGTAGAAGAGGGTTTTACCGAGCTCTGTTTCAATCATTTCCTTACAGTCAGGACAGAGCTTGCCATTAAGATGGGTTCCAAAATAATCTTTCAGTTCCAGAAGTGAAATATCAGCGGGGATTTGCTGCTTTTTAGCTTCTACGCTGATACAGCCGCAATTGGTAACTGCTTTAACAGTCGCTCTGTTGGTACGAGCACAGGCTTCCTGAAATTTTGATAAAACATCTAAGATGCTGTGGTGCCGAATTAGTAACTCTGAAACGGTGTTTTGGAACTCATCACAAATTAAATCTTTCATCAAAGAGACCTCCTCACACCCGATTCGATGGTTAAAATAATTATAGCGCCAGCCATCTAATATTGTCAATGTCGCCTGCTGATAAGCTGTGCTTGTTTTATAGTTACTTGGCATCCAGGACCTACCAAACAGTCCTTTCTCTCTCCTGATTTTGACAGTGCTCGCTTCTTCTGTTATAATGAAATTATCATAACTCTTGGAGGCCGGCTTATAATGTTTAAAATTGGTGATCATATTGTTCACCCAATGCACGGCGCCGGGGTAGTGGAGGGTCTAGAAAAACGCGGAGAACAGGATCAGATTTATTTTGTGCTTCGATTGTTTTCAGGCAATTTGAAAGTGCTCGTTCCAGCTGATAAGATTAAAAAGCTGGGAGTGCGCCGTGTTATTGAGAAAGGTGAGATTGATAGTGTGGTAAAGGTTCTACAAAAAGAGGACCATGATGACAAAAATATTCCCAACTGGAATCACCGCTATAGGGCAAACCTAGAAAAGATCAAGACCGGAGACGTTTTTGCTGTTGCTGAGGTTGTCCGCTCTTTGATGCGCCAGGACCAAAAGAAGGGTTTGTCTTCAGGGGAGAAGAGGATGTTGGAAAGTGCCTTTCAAATACTGAGCAGCGAACTGGTACTGGCGGGAAATATGGAATTGGGTGAAGTGGAGAATATGATCAAAGATGCAGTTGCTGAAAGATAAAAAAAATGGCGCCTGTTAATGAAGGCGCTTATTCTATTATTAGACAAACAATGCCCTTGATGGTGCTGGATATCTAACGTATAATGGTTTATGGAAATAGCCAAAATAAGGAATAAAAAGGAGGTGAGAATATATGCTAAAAAAGGTATTCAGAGTTATAATAACTTTGCTGGGGGCAGGTATTGGGTATGCCCTGAGTCTTGCACTTGCCAGGATAGGTTTTATCAACGAACTCGTGTCTATCACAGGTTATGCCTGGTACAGTATTATGGCTTTATTTGTTCTAGCCACCGGATTTGTAGGATTTATACTGGCACCCCGGATAACAGATGTTACTCTGAAGGTTGTTGACTTCCTGGAAGGCGCTTTACAGCGCATGCCGCTGCAGGATCTGATCGGGGGTGCTGCTGGACTCATCATCGGTCTTATTATTGCCAACCTTCTTGGTGCTCCTTTAGTTAACATTCCCTGGGTGGGTCCCTATATTCCTATTATTTTCAGCGTTTTGTTTGGATATCTGGGTTTAAGTCTGGGCATCAAGAAGAAAGAGGAACTGAGAGGATTAATGTCCATGTGGAGAGTTGGCTCAAAACAAGGGCGTGGTGACGGTGGAAAAAGTATTGATAAAGTACTGGATACCAATGTGATTATCGATGGTAGGATTGCAGACATCTGCCGGACGGGCTTTCTCGAAGGGACACTGATCGTTCCTCGTTTTGTTCTGGAAGAACTGCAGCATATCGCTGATTCTTCAGATCTGCTCAGGCGTAACAAGGGAAGGCGGGGATTGGATATTTTAAACCAGATGCGCAAAGAGCAGGGGATAAAGATAGAGATACGTGATTTCGATGGGTTGGATAATAGGAAAGATGTGGATTACAGGCTGATCCAGGTCTGTAAGCGGCTTGATTGTCCTGTTGTGACCAATGATTTCAATCTCAATAAGGTTGCTGAACTGGTTGGTGTCAAAGTACTCAATATCAATGAACTGGCTAATGCTGTAAAGCCATTGTTCCTTCCAGGTGAAGAAATTAACGGGGTTGATGTTATTCGTGATGGCAAAGAGAGCGGACAAGGCGTTGCCTACCTGGAGGATGGAACCATGATCGTCATCGAAGGTGGGAAGAAGTACATCGGCCAGCGCATCAATGTGGTAGTCACCAGTGTGCTTCAGACCTCTGCCGGGCGAATGATCTTTGCCAAGCCGAAAACGGCTTTCAAGGATTCCTCTTCGGCTCAGCCCTACCATGAGGTGAATGTGATTGGGTAAGGTTGGGGGTATAGTATTAGCTGCTGGTAAGGGGGAACGGATGGGTTCCCCCTTAAATAAGGTCTATCTGCCATTAGGTGATGACCCGGTTATTGTGCACAGCCTCAGGGTTTTTGAGAATTCCAGTATGGTAAATAGCTATGTTATCGCTGCAGCAGAAGCTGAGCTTGCTTACTGCAGAACACTTCTTTCCTCTTACTCTCTACCCAAACTGGCCGGGATCGTCGCTGGGGGGAGTATCAGACAGGAATCTGTGGCTGCAGGCCTTAAGGCCCTCCCTGAGGACTGCGATTTGGTGGTTGTCCATGATGGTGCACGTCCTTTACTCACAAAGGAAGTCCTGGAAGGAGGGCTACAGCGGGCTCAACTGTCAGGGGCTGTGGTAGTGGCTGTTCCTGCCAAAGACACCATCAAGGTTGTTGAGGGGGAAAGGATCAAAGCCACACCTGATCGTTCTACCCTCTGGCTGGCCCAAACACCTCAGATCTTCCGCAGAAAACTGCTGCAGGAGGCCCTGGATGCGGCCAGGGAGTCAGGGTACCAAGGAACTGATGATGCCTCTCTTGTGGAGCGGTTGGGACACCCGGTAGATATTTACCCCGGCAGCCCTAATAATATCAAGATCACCACACCGGAGGATATTAATATTGCCAGAGCACTGATGGGGATGCCGGTTACAGAGAGCCAGGAACCGCTGTTTCGCACCGGTTTGGGCTATGATGTACACCCTTTTCAACAGGGCCGCCCCCTTTATCTAGGCGGGGTTAGAATAGCAGAGGAAACAGGTTTAATGGGGCATTCAGATGGGGATGTCCTGCTCCATGCTTTGATCGATGCCTGCCTGGGAGCGGCAGCCTTGCCCGATATCGGCCATTATTTTCCTCCCTCAGATCCCTGCTGGGAGGGGGCATCCAGTTTGGCACTGCTTCAAATTACACAAAGGCTTTTAGCCAGTGAGGGTTATCGGCTAGTGCAGATCGATCTGGTGGTTGCTGCCCAAAAGCCACGGCTGGCACCTTACATTGAACAGATCCGTTCCCTAATTGCTGCTGTCTTGGGTATCCCCACAACCGCAGTTGGCCTCAAGGCCACAACAACAGAGGGACTTGGTTTTGTGGGCAGGGGGGAAGGGATAGCCTGCTGGGCAGTTGCTACAGTACAAAAGCAAAAGAAACCCTCTCCTTAAACAGGAGAGGGTTTTTATGTTTTGAAGTATATTTTTAATCTTTGGGCTTAAAGTAGGTAAAGGCTTGAAAAACCATAACTATGACAACGAGGAACAGCAGCCCCAGAGCTCCCCAAATGACAACATTACCGATGGTCCCTTCCATTATTCATCCCCCCTTTAAATTTATACATTGCAAGGGTTGTGCCAGGAAGTATTCATAAGGGTTAGAGGGTTATACGACTTAAATAGTTTCATAAATAGTTGCATAATAGTTTCACTCAGTTCCAATAGGTTTCATCTGATGCAGTGACTGTTTTATATTCTTTGGACTAGTATTACCAGCAGACTGTAGTGTATACAGATCACTGGCAGAGGGATGTAAGGAAGATAGCAAACCAGGATAGTCATTATATTTTTACAAAATATTGTATTTTTTCAATCGCCTCCAGAGTGTAGTGCGGCTGATTCCCAGTAGCTGAGCAGCCTTTTTTTTGTTACCACCTGCAGTTGCTAAGGCCTTTAAAATTGCGGTTTTACTATCGATGTCGGTTTTCAGTGTCAGTTCTTGCTCATCAATGTTTTCAGGTTGGGATGATGGGGAGGGAGAAACTGATATGTAATCCGGTGAGGAAATCAAAAGTGATTCTGAGACGAGGTCTGCTGATATGTAGTTGCCGTCAGTCAGGATTACCAACCGCTCCATAATATTCTGCAACTCTCTGGTGTTGCCGGGCCAGTCGTATTGATAGAAAAGCTCAATTCCTTCCGGTTCGATCCCTTTAATGTTTTTATTGTACTTTTTACAGAAGATGTTCAGAAAGTATTCCAGGAGGAAAGGGATGTCTTCACGCCGTTCTCTGAGGGGAGGGACCACCAGTGATAGCACATTGATTCTGTAAAAAAGATCAGCTCTAAAGAGTTTTTCTTTAACTAATTTTCTCAAGTCGCTGTTGGTTGCGGCAATCACCCGCACATCCACAGTGATCAACCGGTCATCTCCCAGCCGCATGACTTCACGCTCCTGGAGCACGCGCAGCAGTTTGGTCTGCAGTTTGTCAGACATCTCACTGATCTCATCAAGGAAAATGGTACCCCCATCAGCCATCTCAAAGTAACCTCTTTTGCCCCCTTTTTTTGCTCCGGTAAAAGCTCCTTCTGCATAACCGAATAATTCACTCTCCAAAAGATTATCAGGTATTGCTGCACAGTTGACTGTAATAAATGGGCCCTCTCTGCGGGGGCTTACATTATGAATGGCATGGGCGAAAAATTCCTTTCCTACCCCGGTTTCCCCGTAAATGAGAACTGTGGCATCAACAGCCCCGAAGCGATAGGCTTTTTCTATGGCATCTTTTATTTTATTGCTGTTTCCCAGAATATCCTCAAAGGTGTATTTGGCTACATGGCCTAGATTGCGCATTTTTCTTTTAGCAATACAGATCACCTCCCTGTACTGAAGGTGCCTTATGGAATTGTGCTGTTGTTAAAAAAACCGCTGTTCTGTCCAGCGGTTTTTGTTAAGTATTATATCGAAATCACTGAAAAATGTTTGTTAGGTCAGTTCTCTGGGATAAGCAGCGAATAGTTCACGTGCCTCTTCCAGGCTGGTATCTGGTGCAGGTATGATCAGATCAGATTCCACCAGTTCATCATCGGGAACTTTTGTCCCACTGCTTTCTACAAAGCGGACCACATCCTGCAGGCATTTGGCAAATTGGGCTTCATCTCCGGCAGTGATGGCATCCAACAGGGAATCATCCATAGCATCCAGTTCAGCCAGGCTGCTGCCCTCCAGTTTATACTGTCCCAGTGTAAGTACTCTGATAATCATTGCTCACTCACCTCTTTTTTCAAACGCTCCAGTTCATCATCAACACGCCCAGCAGCCTGCATCTTCTTTAATTCTGCTTTCACAATGTCCTTTTCTCCGAAAGTATCGTCCAGTATTCCTGAGGCGATCATTTCATCGATTGCTGCTGCACGGGCCTGCATCTCCTCTGTTTTATGTTCAGCCCGTTCGATAGCCAGATTCACATCTGCCAGTTCTTCTGAGAGCCCGGTTAAGGCTTCACCGATCCTTACCTGTGCCTCAGATGCTGAATACTGGGCTTTGATGACCTCCTTTTTGGTGCGGAAGGCTTCTACTTTAGCCCGCAGGCGGTTCTCCACCTGGTACAATTTATCTTGTTCCTGCTGAAGGTTGTTTACCTGCTGTTCTAAGCCTTGGAGTTGCTGCTCAATGGCTACCTTGCGCTCCAGTGCCATCCGGGCTAGGTCTTCACGTCCTTGACGCAGAGCCTCTTTTGCCTGTTCATCGATCTTGTTCAGGTCATTCTTCAGCCTAACGGTCTGCAGTTCAAGCCTTTTTTTGGCTGTGACCACATTGGTGATGTTCCTTCTCACATTCTGCAGCAGTTCAAGCTGCTTTTCATAGGAATAATCCAGTGTCTCCTGGGGATTTTCCATCCGGTCAACCATTTTGTTGATTTTCGACTTAAAAACAGTGGAAATGCGCGCTAACAGTCCCAATAGTTATCCTCCTTTAACTGATTCTTTCATACCTTGTTGCCAGTCAAACACTTTTTTGTTCTCGTGCTGATCTTTTGGCCCTATTATTACCATTATAATCCATATAAATACATATAACTTGTACCTTCCTGTAGCAGCATAACTGCTGCTAAACCTACAACCGTTACACCGGACACCCCCAGAGAGGATACCAAAAGCTTGTATCCTTCTCCCAGGGCAATTCCCTCTCCAGCATAGTAAACACCCGCTGTTCCAGAGAGTGGTTGCGCTGTTTCCTATTATTATCGGTAGGGATGAAGGGGTAAAAGCTACCCCGTTTGTAGTAGTAGATCAGGTAGAGTTGTTCATTCAACTTTTCCTGTAAAAAGGGGAAGACAGCTGCCAGCAGTTGGGTATCATAGCCATTTTCTTTGAGGGTCTCTGCAGATAGGTGTGCCAACTGTACCAGATCATCCCAGTCCTGATCAGCAAAGAGAAGCCATGTGTAGCCGTATTCATCATTTTGCATAGAGAGTTTTGATTTTGTTTCACTGATGGTTAGTTGAAGGAGTTCACGCAGTTCTTCAGCTGCTTTTTGGAAATATAAGCTAGTTGCAGGTTTGATCACCAATCCGCACTTACCTGCTGGTGTCCATCCCAATTCAGTAAAAGAAATAATCGCTGTAGACAGTGCAAAAAAGGGATCAAGTTTTGCTTTAGGTGGAACATTTCTGCGAAAAATAGCATCAAAAAGCCCCATTTTAACCTCTCATCTGCCGTTCCAGCTCACGGAGATATGCCAGGCGCCGTTCTAAAGAGGGGTGGGTGGAAAAGAGCTCTGCCAGGGCATCTCCCTTTAGAGCGGGAATAATGAAAAAGGCATTCATCCCCTCCGCCTGCCTCAGATCCCGTGCAGGTACATACTTCATTGTTCCGCTGATTTTGATCAAGGCATCACGCAGCAATCCTGGGGACCCGGTTAAAAAGGCTGCTCCCCGGTCAGCTGAATACTCCCTGTAGCGGGATATGGCCCTGATCAGGAAGAAGCTGATCACATAAACCAATAGGGAAACCAGGTAAATCAGTACGTATGAACCACGCTCCTCCCGGTCCCGGCCGACACCGCCGAAAAAGAAGAAATTCTGTACTATAAAAGAGGCCACTGTTGCAAAAAAGCTGGCTATGGTCATCACTGCCACATCCCTGTTTTTGATGTGGCTGATTTCATGTGCCAGTACAGCCTCAACCTCCTGGGGTGACAGTAGTTGCATCAGCCCTTGGGTAACAGCCACAACTGCATTCCTAGGGTTTCTACCTGTGGCAAAGGCATTGGGTATACGGGTAGGCATGATAGCCACCCGGGGTTTAGGTATACCAGCCAGCATAGAGAGGCGTTCTACCATAGCGTGAAGTTCAGGTTCCTTAGCTGGCGAAACCTCTTTAGCCCCGGTGCTGGCCAATACCAGTTTATCGGAAAAGTAATACTGGGCCAGGAGCATAGCACCGACAATGAGTATAATAAATGTGGTATCCACACCTATATACCAAAGGACCATGGCGAAAAGGAGATAAACTGCAGCTAGCAGGAACATTGTCAGGAACATTCTTGCTTGTAACTGGTAGTCAACAGGAAAACGACGCTGGTTCATGGTATCAATATACTCCTTTCCCCAAATACTGATGTTATGCATCATTATACGGTTTATTGCCTGAAGTTGTCAATTCTTAAGCCGCCATCAAAATAAGAGCTGTTATCAGGAGAATGAAAAAGACGAGGACAAGTAACAGCAGTATACCTGGAATAATAAAGGTGACAATGGCTCCTCCTGTGGAGATCTGCTGACTTTCCCTGATGGCTATGATTTGGAGTACAGCCACCCAGATCGCGGTGGCAAAACCGATTGCACTGCTCAGGAGATAGCCTGCTATACCTCCAGATGTTACAGCCATCAGAGGCGCTCCCAGAAAAAAAGGGGTAGATGCATAGCCTAGGCCTGCCAGCATACCTGGAATAGTTCCCTGGCCTTTGAATAGTTTTGCGAACAGAAAAAAGAGCAGCCCTCCCAAGACCCAGGAGATCAGGTCACCGGACAGTGATGAGAAAAATGCTGCTATGGGCGAGTCTAGGGCCGATGAGAATTGATCTACAGATGAGCCTGTAAGCCTTTCCAGCTGTCCTAATAGTCTCTGCTCAGGGGCTGCCAATTGGCTCAGCCATTTGAGCACTGAGGTCAATAAGATGATGATCAGTCCCTCTTTCCACAGTTCAGACTCGGCTGTCTGTCGCAGAGTTTCCCCAGGTGACATAATAACGCCGATAATACGTTCCCACATTCTTCTCTCCCCCTAGTATTGAATTGTTGTATAGGCGGGAAATAAGAGAGATTTTGGTGATAAAATGCCGAAGCGCTGAAACACATCGAGCCAACCCGGTATTCGCCTGTATTCAACCACCTCTGGTTCCCCTTTAATTCCTGCTAATTCCGTTGCCAGTTGGATAGCCTCCCTTTTTCCGCCCAACTCATCAACCAGCCCCACCTCTTTGGCCTGATTACCTGTGAAGATCCTACCATCTGCCAGTTTTCGCACCTGATCCAGGGACATCTTGCGCCCTTTAGCTACAGCGTTGATGAATTGATTATATGTGTCATCAATGATTCCCTGCATGATCTCTTCCTCTTCAGGCGTCAGAGGGCGCGATGGTGACAGCATATCTTTGTAGGGACCGCTTTTAAAAACACGCTCCTTGTAACCGATCTTATTATAGAGTTCCTCCAGATTGGGCACAGTAGAGATCACACCGATACTACCGGTCAGAGAGGAGGGGCCAGCTACGATCTTGTCGGCAGCAGCCGCTACATAGTAGCCGCCTGAAGCTGCTGTATCACCAAAGGAAGCCACTACTTTTTTACCGGATTTTTTCACACGGAGGACCTGTTCATAAAGCTCCTGGGAGGCGTTGGCGCTTCCCCCAGGTGAGTCGATCCGCAGTACAACTGCATCAATGGAGTCATCTTTTTCGACCTCTTCCAGGTACTTCATAGTTAAACTTGTGCTGGAGCCAGTTCCCCAGATGGGCATTTCCTGGGTAGAAGTTATGGTTCCGGTAAGATAGATCACTGCTACTTTACCAGATCCGGCAATGGTGCGAGTGCTTTCCTTTTCTCCTTTATTGGCCAGAACTGCCGCTACCAGTGTAATCAATATGCTTACAGTCACAAGGATAATGCCTGTTTTTCTTCTATCCAATTTAATACCTCCTTTTCGGGTTTCTTAAATATTATGATCAGAGAAATTGAACTAATACTGCCCATTTCTCTCCAAACTAGGATTTTGATGTAGGGAGAAAATGACGCAGCAGTGCTGACCGGGAGATCCAGATCTCTTTAGGGACAAGGTTTTTTTTCTTGGGGTGTATCCAGCTAAAAGGGTGGATCAGTATGAAAAGCGGTAGTTGTCCTATCTGATAGCATAAGCGCCAAAAAGCAGAATTGATCTCTTTGATGTCCAAACCAAGCAACCGTGCTCCCTGATGAAAGAAGGTAATTCCAAAGAAAGCTTCAACCCTCTGATCTATCTTATTCTGCTGCACCAATTCAGCCAGTTGGGTTAGTTCCTGTTTCATTTCTTTTTTGATTTTCATGACTGCTTGAACATCACTGCTGCAGTTCCGTAAAATATTAAAAAATGCGCTGTTAGACAGATGCAGTTCCCCAATACTATCTCCAGGGCGAACTAAAGTGCCGTCACGCAGTTCAATTTCCGGTCCCCGGTACTGCCTGAGATTAACACGCAGCAGCCCTCTGCTTTTATTTTTTTTATGCTTAAAGACATCCAGGAGGGCAAGAGTGAACTCCCGCCAAATCATTTTTCTCATGGAACAGCACCTTTCCCGGATTTCGGTACAAACTCTATTTCTGTTTTCCTTTAATAATTCCTGCTTTTATACTATTATAGACAATTTATGGTAATCTGTTAAATAATAAATGCCAGGGGATTTCCCCTGGCATTAGATAAAGGATCTTTATTCATTCTTTTCTTCTGGCTTGACCCTAGCTGTCATTTCAAAAAATGGCTTGATTAAGTCTATGGGTAGAGGGAAGACAACTGTACTGGACTGGTTAACAGCTATCTCACGCAGTGTCTGAAGGTAACGAAGCTGGATAGTAGCCGGGTTTTTGGAAATGATTTCTGCTGCCTCTGCCAAGGTTTTGGAGGCCTGGAACTCACCATCAGCATGAATCAGTTTGGCTCTTCGTTCACGCTCTGCTTCTGCCTGGGCTGCCATTGCCCTTTGCATATTAGGTGGGAGTTCAACATCCTTAACCTCTACAGTGCTCACTTTCACCCCCCAGGGCTCAGTGCCTTCATCAATGATATTTTGGAGGCGCTGATTGATGGCATCCCGGTGTGCCAGCAGTTCATCCAGCTCTGACTGCCCCAGTACACTCCTCAGGGTTGTTTGAGAGAGTTGGGAGGTGGCTTTGATGAAATCATAAACCTTGATCACAGAATCTACTGGGTTCACTACCCGGAAATAAACCACTGCATTTACTTTGACTGTCACGTTATCTTTGGTGATGACCTCCTGGGTGGGAACATCCATGGTGATCACCCGCAGGTCAACCTTCTGCATCCTTTCAATACCCGGGATCAAAAAGATGATGCCAGGCCCCCGGGCTCCTACACAGCGGCCTAGGCGAAAGATAACACCTCGTTCATATTCCTGCACAATGCGCAGGGAGGAAGCTAAAAGCATCAGGAGAATAACAATTAAAAAAGTATAACCCATAATTTCACCAGGTGTGCTTTGGCACTACCTGGAACTCACCCCTTTCTTATAGTTATTATGGCTTTTTTGTTGTTTGACATACCTACGGCTGTGGTCATTTATAGCGCTGTACTTTCAAGCGCAGGCCCTCAATGCCGGTGATCACCACCTTTTCTCCTTTCTTAATATCACCATCTGTGCTTACCGCGTTCCAGAGTTCTCCTTCTGCGAAGACAAAGCCTGCAGGTGTCAGGTCTGTTCTGGCCTCGGCTTCTCTACCGATCAGTGCTTCGCTTCCTGTTGCCACCTTGCGTTTCTGGCCCTTAACTATTGCTGTAATCAGCAGGGCCATCAGTGCGGCAAAGGTGATGGTGGTGGTTACAATTAAAGAGATATTGATTCCTATCCCTGGTGGTCCGCCGCTGAACAGCAGCAGGGAACCGGCAAGAAAAGAAATAACCCCACCTGCTCCTAGTAACCCGTGGCTTGCTACAAAAACCTCTGCGATAAAAAGACCAAAAGCTAGGATGATCAAGAGAACCCCTCCCCAATAGGCGTCCAGTGTGCCTAGAGAATAAAGCCCTAGCAGCAGAGAGATGGCCCCCACAACACCAGGGAAAATAAGTCCGGGATTATAGATTTCCACCATCAACCCGGCCATACCAATGGTCATCAGGATATAGGCCAGGTCCGGATTGCTTAAGGTCAGAAGGGTATCTTCAATAAAGTTCATAGGAACCTCTACCAATGGGGCATCCTTGGTTTCAAGCTTAACAGAGGTGCCGGCGGCTAAAGTGACTGTTCTGCCATGAACCTTTTCCAGCAGGTCATTTAAATTTTCAGCTCTCAGATCGATGATCTTCAGCTTCAGGGCTTCACTGTCTGAGTATGATTTGCTTTCCAGCACTGCCTGTTCTACTGCGTCAGCGTTCTTACCCCGCATCTGGGCCAGTGATCGCGCCCAGGCTGCTGCATCTTCAGTTATCTTTTCACTGGGAACATCCTGTGCCTCACCACTTTGCCCGATTGATACCGGATGGGCTGCACCAATGCGGCTGCCGGGCGCCATAGCGGAAATATGAGCAGATACTGTGATAAAGGTCCCTGCGGACCCTGCCCAGCCTCCAGATGGTGAAACATAGACAATTACCGGAACCTCAGCATTGACAATGTAGGAGACCAACTCCTGAGTGGCGGTATAGAGACCACCAGGTGTACTCAACTGAATCACACAGGCTTGGGCACCGATATCTTCCGCGTGAAGAATGACCCGCTCAATGTATTTAGCTGTTATGGGGACAACGGCCCCTTCATAGCGGGCAACTACCACAGCTTTGTTCGCATCAGCCTCTGCCAGGCCTGTTAATGGCTGGCCTATAAGTGCTGTTAAAAAAATAATCAGGAAAAAAGCTTTGAGCATTATATTAGTAAATAACCCAGTTGATCTCCTCATCTTCAACTGTTCCTCCTAATATTGTTTGTTATTCGTATTCTACGTCATCATTGCAACTCCCTCTTTTTTATTTTCTGGAAGCAGAAAAAACGATGGCCGCTATGGCCATCGTTAAAATTTGTTCTGAGAGATTAAAGGAACAATAATTACATTCCTATTTCGTCCTCGTTCTTACCTGCATCCGGAACGAACAGGGGTTCACCATATTTATCTTTGCCAAAGTCTTCGATGATCTTCTGGGTATCTGGAGATACCATAAACTCCACAAATGCTTTAGCTCCTTCGGCATTGATCTTATCATTTTTCTCAGGGTTGACCTGCATCACATGATAAATGTTGAGTAAAACTTTATCACCTTCTACCATGACTTCCAGATCCAGTTTGTCCTTCCAGGCCAGATAGGTGCCGCGGTCAGTCAGGGTATAGGCCTGTTCCTCAGAAGCCATTCTCAAAGTATCTCCCATACCTGCCCCTGCCTCTATATACCAGTCACCTTTGGGTTCAACGTTGAGTTTTTCCCAGATTGATTTTTCTTTTTTATGAGTGCCTGAATCATCGCCACGGGAAACAAAAGCAGAACCGCTATCCATGATCTTTTTGAAGCTGTCGGTAGCTGATTTCATCCCTTTGATCTTGGCGGGATCGTTAGCAGGGCCAACAATAACAAAGTCATTATGCATTACCAATTGATAATTGATTACATCCCCGTTTTCCACCAAAGGTTTTTCAGAAGCGGGTGCGTGAGTCAGCAGAACATCAGCATTCCCTTCTTGTCCCATTTTCAGGGCCTCACCGGATCCTACTGCAATTGTACTGACCTCATAACCGGTTTTCTCTTTAAAGATGGGAAGCAATTCATCCAGTAAGCCGGTATCCTGAGTGCTTGTTGTTGTGGCTAAAATGACCTTTTTATTGGCTGGTTCTTTTGCTTCATTTTGTTTCTGTTGTTCCTGACCTTGCTGGTCAGCGCAACCCGCTGCTACCATGGCCAGCAGTAAAACAAAGGCCATCAGTACCGCAACAATTTTCCATTTTCTCTGTAACATGTTCGGTCTCTTCCTCCTTTTGTTAAGATACAAATTTATAGATGGCTTGATGGATTAATCCTGTCTTCTGAAGATCCCCCCTTCTTTTTTGATTCTCAGCGCTTTTCCCAGTTTTTAATGAACAAAAAAACCAGGCGGAAGTTTGCCTGGTACTTGACATCCTTTCCGCACTGGGAGGCATACCTGTTTCCAGATACACCCTGTCGGCCCGCCTGCCATAGATATAATCCTTAGGTCAGTGGGCTCGGATGATTATTGTGTTTTTCAGATATGCTAATTTTATTCTCTACTGTTCAGGAAAATCCTTCTTTTCTTTGGCAAGAGCTTGCTGACCTGCCTGAATTAGTTTTTTGACCATTTGACCGCCTATTTTACCCGCTTCCCGGACCGAAAGCCGTTCACCGGCATTGGCTAGATCATCTTCCAGCCCCAGTTCTCGGGCGGTTTCCCATTTCAACTGTTCGTGAGGCCCTGCTTTCTTTTTTGTTTTCTTTTTCTTCGGCATGTTCATCACCTCATAATTTATTTCAATAATTTATTTTTTCCTTAAATATAGGAAATATGATTTTGCAGTAATTGACTGTATATGCTTTGGAATGGTAGAATGACTGCATAAAACTGCCATTTCCTTTGGTATGCAGGGAAAAAGGGGTTTGCTAGAGATTAGAATACCCAGCACAACTAGCACCGATTCATTAGTATCAGGCAGGAAGGGGTTTGCTGAATATTGAATAAGAGAGTCCGTGTTTTATTATTCTGTTGTTTATACTTGTTATTGGTATTTAGTATGACTGTTATCTTTTCTGGTTGCGCTCAGGAAAGTGAGCCCCAGGACCCTGTGGAACCGCCAGATACAGTGGTGGAAGAACCGGGTGTGACTGACCCCTTAACCGGACAGAAGGTGAGCGAAGTTGGGCCTTTGATCGCTGTTATGGTAGATAATCTTGGTCCAGCCAGGCCCCAAACCGGTTTGGGAGAAGCCGGGGTGGTCTATGAGATGGAAACTGAAGCGAGAATCACCAGGTTTATGGCCCTCTTTGCTGGAGATCCCCCATCAGTAGTTGGGCCTGTGCGCAGCGCCCGCAGCTATTATCTGCAGCTCTGTAAGGAATGGGATGCCATCTTTGCTCATGTGGGGGGATCAAAGGATGCTATAGCCAACATTAAGCGTTGGGGGATCAGGGATTTAGATCAATTCGCCAATCAAGGAGAGTTCTGGCGGGATAAATCGAGAAAGGCACCACATAATGTTTATCTCAACATAGATAAAGCCACAGCAGGCAAGGATCCGGTGATGGAACCCCATTGGCGGTTTGGTGATCTGCCTGATGGAGAACCCCATTATCAAAAGATTTCCTTTAACTACGGGAATAATAATCATGTTACTTACGAGTTTGCAGCAGATAAAAAACGCTATTTGCGATTTATCAACGGTTCTCCTCACAGCGACCGGGAGAGCGGTGAACAGATTGCTGTTACCAATATAGTGCTGCAATATGCTGAGCATCACTACAGGGGGGATGGATCTGCCCGCATCGATATACAGGTAATCGGCAGCGGCAGGGCTGAGTATTTCTTGGCTGGACAGTACCAGGAGGGCAGCTGGCGTAAAGATTCTATGGATTCCCCTACAAAATTCTTCGACTCTTATGGCCAGGAGATTGTTTTCCCCAGAGGCAATACCTGGGTTCAGGTCTTGCGGCCAGAGACAGCGGTAGAGAAGCTGTAAAGCAATGGTCATAATAGCTCCAACAATAAATTTTTCGTGATCTGAGAAAGGGAGGATACAAGTATGGATATCGAAAAACGGTTAGCTGAAGCTGGTATTACTTTGCCTACTGCACCCAAACCTGTTGCCTCATATGTTCCAGCAATTAAAAGCGGAAACCTGCTTTATACTTCCGGACAGCTGTGTACTGTCGATGGAAAGCTGAAGTATACAGGTAAAGTGGGAAAAGAGCTAACACTGGAAGAGGCTTATGAGGCAGCTAAAACTGCTGCCATCAATTGTCTGGCTGTGATTAAACAGCAGATAGGGTCTTTGGATAAAATAAAACAGATCGTTAAAGTTGTCGGTTATGTATCCAGTGATCCCGCTTTCACTGACCAGCCCAAGGTGGTTAATGGGGCATCCGATTTGCTGGTAGAGATTTTTGGGGATAGGGGAATCCATGCCAGATCAGCGGTAGGAGTTGCATCACTCCCCTTGAATGCACCGGTTGAAATTGAGATGATTGTTGAGGTTGAGTAGATTAGAAAGGTTATATTAAAAAATTAGCGAATATTTATATGGACTGACAATTTTTATTTGGTGCACATTTGTGTGCCATTATTTTTTTAACCCGTTATACTTATCAAAGGATAACACTATAATATACACCACAATATACACCGGCCTATTTTCGATAAATTAAATTCAAGCTAAGCAGGAGGAGATGCTGTGCTGAACTATGTATTGATCAAAGGAGCAGGGGATTTGGCAAGTGGGGTTGCATTAACTCTGGTTAAAGCAGGATTTTTAGTTGTGATGACTGAAGTTCCCCAACCCACCTGTGTACGGAGAAAGGTGTCTTTTGCTGAAGCTGTCTATGAGGGTGAAATAACAATAGAGGGAATCAGGGGACGACTAGTCGGAGATTTTGGAGAAGCTCAAGAGATAGCCTGCAGTGGTGAAATTGCTGTTCTGGTGGATCCAGATGGAGAGACCCTGAGAAAACACCCTCCGCTCATTTATATCGATGCCGCCATGACCAAGAAAAATACGGGGACAAGTATTAAAGATGCAGGTATTGTGATTGCCTTAGGGCCAGGATTTAAGGCAGGGGTGGATGTACATGCTGTGATCGAAACTAAAAGGGGGAGACATATAGGCCAACCATTATATCAGGGAACGGCCCTTCCCAATACAGGTATCCCCGGCGAGATTAAGGGATATACAGTGGAAAGGGTCTTGCGAGCTCCTACAGAGGGTATTTTTACAGCAGTAATGAAGATCGGTGATCAGGTGAATCAAGGTGATATTGTGGGTTATGTGGATGGCCAACCGGTCCTAGCCACGATCAATGGTATAGTGCGCGGTTTACTAAAAAGCGGCCTCAAAGTGGGCAAAGGGGCAAAACTGGGAGATATTCATCCAGAAGTTAACAGAGATATTATATACGCAGTTACAGATAGAGCTCAGGCAGTAGGCAAGGGGGTCTTGGAGGCCATCTCTAGCCTGCAGCAAAAAGGTGTGCCGGACACGCACAGGCTGAACCAACTGATCTACCAGAAGCTGCAGGAGGAACTGGATCAAGAGAAACCATCTATTCTTTATACTTTAGTGGAGTTTCCCTCTGACTGGAAATTGCGTAGTGGTTCCCACCTCCTGGTTTTGTCAGAAGGTTTTGCTTATGGGACTTTAGGGTTCAGTTCTTTGGACCATCAGATGATAGCTCGTGCTAAAAGGCTTTTATCCAAGTCTGATCCAACTACAGGCATTGTTCAAGTACAACTGAATGAAAAAGGCAAAATGATAAAAGTGCTAGAGGAAGCCTTTTTCCCGCAAAAGAAACTTGTGGTTTTTGGTGCGGGGCATGTGGCTGTACCGCTGGTGGAGATGGCATCAATACTAGGCTATCAAACTGTGGTTGTGGATGACCGTCAGGAATTGGTCAGTAAGGAACGGTTTCCCCGGGCTGACAAACTGATCTGTGCTCCTTTTGATGAAGTTCTGCAAGATGTGGAATTCAATGAGCAGATTAATAGGATGACCAGTGTTGTTATTGTTACCAGGGGGCATCAATATGATCTGCTTTGCCTTAAGTATATGATCGGCACAAATGCACGCTATATCGGGATGATTGGTAGCAGGAGAAAAGTGAAAGAGTGTTTTAGTGCACTGCTCAAGGAGGGTGTCAGCAGGGAATCATTGAAAAAGGTGGCAGCACCTATTGGCCTTGATCTGGGTGGTCAAAAACCTGAGGAGATCGCTCTCAGTATCCTGGCGCAGATGGTTGCCCTAGAATATGGAGGAAGTTGTCAGCCTCTGCATCAGATATACAGTAATGATATGTTAAATGAATGGTAATGAAAAGATTATCAAAAGGTATTGTGTGAGTTATTGTCGAAATAAAAAATCATTGACTAAGCTGATTACTGGTTTTCACTGCAACTGAAAGTATTGATCTAAGGGTTGTGTTTGGGGGTGGTTCTGCACTGTAACTTCGAAATTTGAGTATCCATATGGGGCCAGAGGAATGTGAATCTGTTGCCAAATCAGAGGAAGGGTGGTAGAGGGAGATGAAGAAATTTAAGTATGTTAAACCGAAAACAATAGAAGACGCTTTAGAATACCTGGATGAAAACGCAGATGAGAAGAAAGTGATTGCTGGCGGCACAGATCTCATGGTTAAGCTGCGAAATAACAAAACAGACCCTGATCTGATAATTGATATTTCAGAGTTAGAAGAATTAAAAGGCATCTACAGAAAAGATGGTTTTATTGTTATCGGGGCAGCAACCACCCTTACAGAAATTGCGGAAAGCCCTCTATTAAAAAAATACTGCCCTATCTTACCCCAGGCAGCTGCATCTATTGGGGCGGTACAGATAAGAAATCGAGGGACTATAGGGGGTAATGTTGCTAATGCCTCCCCTTCAGCTGATACTGTTCCTGCTTTAGTGGCTCTAGGAGCAGAAGCAACCTTAATGAGTAGAGGTCAGGAAAGAAAGATAGCTTTGGAAGAGATTTATATTGGGCCAGGCAAAACTTTAATCAAACCAAATGAACTGCTCACCTCTCTCTCTTTTCCGGAACCAAAGGGAAGTTGGGGAGGGGTATTTTTTAAGCTAGGTAAAAGAAAAGCACAGGCTATTTCTATTGTTAATGGTGCTGTGCAAATAACAGTTGATGATAGCAGGAGCAGGTTTAAGGATGTGCGCATTGCTCTAGGGGCAGTGGCTCCGACTGCTCTGCGAATCAGGGAAGCAGAAGAGAGTTTAATGGATAGGGAAATCAGTTGCGAAAATATAAAAAAGGCAGCTGAGATAGTGAAGAGTAAGATAAGTCCGATAACAGATGTGAGGGCTACAGCAGAATACAGGAGAGAGGTCAGCGGTAATCTGTTTATACAAGCAGTGTGTGATTCTTTAGGGCAGTTGGGGATTTCAATCTCAATGTAGTGGTAAGATGAAAACTTTAGGGGTTGGACCATGAAAAGAAATCTATTTTTAACAGGTAGAAAAATGTGCGGCAAATCCACTCTGATCAAAAAAGAAATAGAACCCTACCTTAGTGATGTAGGGGGCTATTTTGTCCAGCGCCTCTTTCGTTCAGGTGAGAAGGTCGGTTTCAAAATGATAGAACTGCAGGATAAGGAAAGCTATACCTTGGAGAAAACAGTTGATTCCATCAGCCAAGAGACAGATTTAGTGGTTTATCTCAGTGAAAGCGGCCGTTGGGAGTCCTGCATTGAGACCTTTGAAAAGACCGGTGCAGCTATCCTAGAGCGTAGTTATCGAAAGGGAAAAAAGCTAGTGCTGATGGATGAGCTGGGACGTGTGGAGCAGAATGCCCCACGCTTTCGCGCAATGGTGGAGATGCTGCTCGATGCTCCGATCTTTGTGTTGGGGGTATTAAAAAAAGAAAAAAACCCCTTCCTTGATAGATTACGCGGGCGTGATGACCTGTTGATCATCGATCTGGATAGCTGGGATTACCAGGAGGCGGAGGGGAAGGTGCGCCAGTTTCTATCAGCAGCTGGGCTCTATTGATCATTCATAATAGAAAGCAAAAACCCCTGGTTTCTATCCCAGGGGTTTTTTCCTCTATATTAATAATCCATGCCCATGCCGCCCATATTTGGCATTGGTGGCATGTTTTCTTTCTTCTCTGGAATTTCAGCGATTAAAGCCTCAGTGGTAAGGAGCATAGATGCGATACTGGCAGCATTTTGCAGTGCGCTTCTGGTCACTTTCAGCGGGTCAACAATACCTGCCTTGACCATGTCAACATACTCTTCGCTGAGGGCGTTAAAGCCTACACCAGGTGCAGATTCTTTAACATGCTCAATAACCACTGATCCTTCCAGTCCGGCGTTTTCAGCGATTTGACGCAGCGGTTCCTCAAGAGCACGGCGCACGATCTTGACACCTACTGCCATATCCCCTTCAGCTTTAATATCATCTAGGGCTGGGATAATATCCACCAGGCATGTGCCGCCGCCGGGGATGATTCCTTCCTCAACAGCAGCCCGGGTAGCTGAAAGAGCATCCTCGATGCGGTGCTTTTTCTCTTTCAGTTCGGTCTCTGTAGCAGCACCAACCTTGATTACAGCCACACCGCCGGACAACTTGGCCAGACGCTCCTGCAGTTTCTCCCGGTCATAGTCAGATGTGCTGTCTTCGATCTGTTTCTTGATCTGGTTGACACGCATCTTGATTTTGTCACTGCTGCCGTAGCCTTCAACGATTGTAGTATTTTCTTTGTTGATTTTAACTTTTTTAGCACGGCCAAGGTGTTCGAGCTCTACATTCTCCAGCTTGTAGCCCATATCCTCGCTGATAAATGTTCCATTGGTGAGAATAGCGATATCCTCTAACATGGCTTTGCGGCGGTCTCCGAATGCCGGTGCCTTAACAGCAGCGCACTGCAGAACTCCCCGCAGTTTGTTGACTACCAGTGTGGCCAATGCCTCACCTTCAATATCCTCAGCAATAATCAGGAAGGGCTTCCCTGTGCGGACAACCTTCTCTAGCAGAGGAAGCAAATCGCCGACTGCAGAGATTTTCTTTTCATAGATGAGGATGTAGGGTTCTTCTAACTCTACTTCCATAGTTTCGGAGTTGGTGACGAAGTAGTGGGAAATATAGCCCCGGTCAAATTCCATACCTTCTACAACTTCAACCAGGGTTTCAATACTCTTGGACTCTTCAACAGTGATAACCCCGTCTTTCCCGACCTTTTCCATGGCCTCTGCTACCAGGTCACCGATCTCTTTATCATTACCGGAGATGGCAGCAACATTGGCGATGGATTCTTTGGTTTCCACCGGGGTGCTCATTTTCTTCATTTCTTCAACAGCTCTTTCCACTGCCATGTCAATACCGCGTTTTAAAAAGATGGGGTTTGCCCCAGCGGTAACGTTTTTCAGGCCTTCATTGACAATTGCCTGGGCAAGAACTGTTGCTGTTGTGGTTCCATCCCCTGCGATTTCATTGGTCTTGGATGCAACTTCTTTGCACAGCTGTGCTCCCATGTTTTCGAATGGATCTTCCAATTCGATTTCCTTGGCAACAGTAACACCGTCTTTAGTGATTGTAGGTGAACCAAATTTCTTCTCTAAAACAACATTACGCCCTTTGGGGCCAAGTGTGGTCTTTACTGCTTCTGCAACTATATTAACGCCTCTTTCCAGCTTTTTGCGAGCATCAATATCAAAGACAATCTGTTTCGCTGGCATAGATCAATATACCTCCTTATAATTGAACTGCCGGCCTTATTCTTTGATGGCCAAAATGTCGCTTTCCCGCATAATCAGGTATTCTTCATCCCCGATCTTAACTTCAGTGCCGCCGTATTTAGCGTAAATAACTTTGTCGCCCACTTTTACTTCAGGGGCAACACGGCTGCCATTGTCAAGCATGCGGCCAGGCCCAACTGCTACGACTTCCCCTTCCTGGGGCTTTTCTTTCGCAGTATCCGGCAGGTAAATGCCTCCTTCGGTTTTCTCCTCTTTGGAAAGTGGTTTTACCAGAACGTGATCACTTAGTGGCTTGAGCATTTACAACCCTCCTCAATATAGTGTGAATGTGTGGCTGGTTTATTAGCACTCAATTTAAGAGAGTGCTAATAAAATCTATGATAAATCATACAAATACAGGAGCAACTTGTCAATACTTTTTCCTTAGTATTCCCAAATTTTTTTGAAACAAGCATCTCTAATGGAAATAAAAAGGGATTTTTGTAGAAGACGACCAGGCAAGGGTTAATGCAGGTGGGCGATGATAATGGTCTGATTGCCCTTTTCCCTGGCACATTGTGGGCAGGTGATCAGGCAGAGGTAGAGGCCTTTTATTTTGTCACCTCTTTTTTTGAGGTCACGAGTGAGTTTATCAATTTCTTTTCCCATTTGCATTAGAGGGAGTTGGCTTACTATTGAATAAAAATTTCCCTCCAACTTCAGAATGGAAGGGTCTTCACTGTGTTTTATTGGGTCTTGGGGTTTAATTTCGATTAAAATTTCCCCTCTGAACAGTCCACTCTTCAGAAGTATCAGGGCATTTTCTTTGATAATATGGCCTTCACTGCGGGCTTTAGCCAGGGCAAGTGCAATATCTTCATGATAGGAAAATGGCTGGTGAAAAGCCATTCGTGTGGTAACTCTGTAAAAAAAACGGGGTTCTTCCCATGTAAACTTTTTTTCGTGCCAGTCTGCGGGATTGATCTTCTGGCAGTGGCAGTGTTCGATCATTCCCATCCTCTCCCTGAGTAAAAGCGCTTTTCTTATTATATAACAGTTTCGTAATTCTACAAAACATATTGGGTTCCTGCCGCTGTTACAAATTACCTTTTTATTTGGCAAAATATGAGAATATTTTCTTTAGAGTCAAGGTTTGGAATGGGAGAGCATGAATATCAAGGGCAGCGAATAAAATATTTGCGAGAAAGGAGGGAGGTTTATTATGCAGTTTGTTGTATTGCGCTACCGCCGTGTTTTGAAATTGATCATGACTGTTGTTCTCATTCTGCTTGGGTTTCTTCTGCTGTCTGGGGTCTGCAGTCGAGTTGTAGGGGTTTATCAAAATAGCGTAAGGGAAGTGCCTATTTATTCAGTTGATACTAAGGAGAAAAAATTGGCTATATCCTTTGATGCTGCCTGGGGGGCCGATTATACACCCACTCTGCTCAAGATCTTAGAAGAACATAACATTAAAACAACTTTTTTTCTCACCGGAATTTGGGTAAAGGAATACCCGGAAATGGTCAAAAAAATAGCTGCCGCTGGTCATGAACTAGGCAATCATTCATTAACTCACCCCCACTGCAACGCACTTTCAGAAGAGGAGTTCCTGAAAGAGTTAAAAGAAAATGAGGATCTGATCTACAAGCTGACAAAAAAACGCACCCGCCTTTTCCGCCCGCCCTTTGGTGAGTACAACAACACCAACATTAGGGCCTGCCGCAAAAACGGGTACGAGGTAATTCAATGGAGTGTGGATTCCCTGGATTGGCAGGAACTAGGGGTAGAGGCTGTAGTTGATCGGGTTGTTAAGAATGCCCATCCGGGAGCTATTATACTATTCCACAATAATGCCAAATACACCCCTGAGGCTCTTCCTATTATCCTGAAAGAACTGAAAGCAGAGGGTTATAAAATAGTACCTGTTTCCGAACTGTTGATTAAAGGTGATTACTACATTGAAAAGCACACTGGGGTGCAGAAAAAAGCCTGAGCGGCTAAAATTCTCTGGGTTTGCAGATAATCTCTTTCAGCTTGGTATCAAAGAAGTTGTTGGAGTGGGCCGGTGTGATTACCACTGCAGTATCCGCACCGGTCCCTGAACCGGCTACTGCAATGATCTCTTCGCCATATGGCACTAAACCAGCATCAAGGGCCATTCCCGCGATCTCTACACAAACCTTGACACCCTGTCCCAGCATGCGCAGGGTCGAGGCAATGATTTCAGCAGGGTAGACACCACCAAATTTATTGCGGAGTGCCCGATCAAGCCCTGCCATGAGATGAGTTGTGGTCAATATTTTGACACCCTTTTCGGTCAGTTCCTGTCTGACAGTTGCGGGCATTTCATCCTCACCGGGGGCCATAAATCCCACATGATGGGTGACACAGACAATTTCCAGTCCTTTGTCTAAAAAGTGTTTTACTGTGTTGCCGCTATTAGAAGCCACGACAATGTGCTTGATTTGCAGTTCCTGCGCTTTTTCAATTACCAGCTTAGCGACATTTTCAGTGTTTTCCGGACCTTTTTGCTTCCAGTACATTTAAACCACCTTTCTTTTGATAATATTATGCCTAAACAAAACAATTTTAAAATTAATTTTTCAACGAAAGATTTTAATAATCCTATTAATAACAGAGGATGCATAATAAAGGAGAAGAATTATTTTATTAAGATAAATAGTATTAGATTTTATCAGGAGATGCAATAATGATCAATCGAAGGATATTTAACCTGGCCTGGCCTGCTATCTGTGAAATGATGCTCTATATGCTGCTGGATTTTGTAGATGTTGCCTTTGTAGGGCGTTTGGGAGCACAAGCACTGGCTGCAGTTAGTTTGGGGGCACAGATCTATTTCTCTGTTATTTTTTTGTTTGCTGCTCTGTCTACAGGGGCAACAGCTTTAATCGCCCGGGCTGTGGGCGCAAACAATCTGAAACGTGCCGGGCAGATCGCTGGAAGGACTCTTGTGCTTGCTTTGATCTTGGGTGCTGTTGTCACTCTTTGTTTTCAATTCTTTGCTGATGCTATTATTGGTTTGTTTCATTTTGAGCCAGCTGTTCAGCAGATGGCTAACGCCTATGTCAAGATTACCAGTTCTGTTGCTGCATTTGCCCTGATCCTTTTTGTCTGTAATGGCATTTTCCGGGGTGCTGGGCTGACAAAGATCCCCTTTTATGTTGCTGCTTTGACCAATATAGTGAATATTATTGGAGATTATGTATTAATTTTCGGCAAGTTTGGATTTCCTGCTTTAGGGGCTGAAGGGGCAGCCCTGGCAACTGCTGCTGCCCAGGTATTAGGCTGTTTGGTTATGATTGTTCTTCTGTTTTCCGGTACAACAATGGTGAAGATGGGGCTTACAGATCTGGTTTACCTGGGGGATTTTAATCTGACCAGTGTGATAGTGAAACTGAGTGCCCCGGCAGGTTTAGAGCAGATTCTGATGAGCATGGCGAGCATACTGGCCAGTTTTATGCTCTCCGGACTGGGGACTGTGCCTTTTGCCGCCCATCAGGTTGTAATGACCGCAGAATCACTGTCTTTTATGCCCGGTTATGGTTTTGCAGTGGCAGCTACCACCCTAGTTGGGCAGAGCTTGGGTGCTCAAAAACCAAAACAGGCTTATGAGCATGGTCTGGCAGCTCTCAAGATGGCTTTGCTGATCATGGGTATGACAGGCCTTGTTTTTCTGTTTTTTCCTTCCCTGATCATCAGAATCTTTACCAGTTCAGGGCCTGTATTAGAACTGGGCTCCTTTTGCCTCCGTATCGCAGCATTTGAGCAGCTTCCTCTGGCTGTGGAGATGGTGCTGGCCGGGGCACTGCGTGGGGCAGGGGATACCCGGACCCCGGCATTGATTACCATTCTCTGCAACTGGTTGCTGCGCATACCACTGTTCTATTTAGCCATCTATGTATTTCACTGGGGACTGCCTGCTATCTGGTGCATTACTGTGTTTGACTGGTGCGTGCGGGCGGTTTGTGTAGCAGTGCAGTACCGGCGCGGCCGGTGGCAGCAGATTTCCATCGGATAAACCAATTTTTTTATCCCTGCCACTTGCGACATAAGCTCCGGTTGAACTTGCCCATATACTTTCCGCAGACGAAAGCCAAACGGCTCCTATGACGCCATCCATTTTAGGAATCGGATGCCGGAGGTCTGATGTCAGATTTTGAACGTTGAATTAGGCGTTATTACTATCTCTATCTATATATTCACAATTAGGTAATCAATCTGCCTAGTTGGGGACAGCTACCTTGTACTGCAGTATGAAATCACCTTTGGCTGTCGTGAGTTGCTCTTTCGTCAAGGGCAAGTAACAACCTTCGCAGGTTGCTGCGCTGGCAGGGATAAACAGACTGATCAGACCGATCAGTGGGACATGAGTCAAAAAGGGGACAGCTGACTCACTACTATGACATGTGTGCATGATGACGCGACCCCCGTCCCCTTATCACACTGTCGTTACTGTAGCTGTCGTTACTGTTCTTTCGTCAAGGGTAAGTAACAACCTCTGCAGGTCGCTGCGCTGGCAGGGATAAACACTGCTCAGAGGGAATATCTCGCACAGGGAGACAGTCCCCCTGCGCGTTTTTTGGTTACCGGCAGGAGCTGAATATTTTCCTGAAGTGGAAGCCGTATATGGCGAAGGTGATAGCCTCTGGCAGGAAGCGGGGGTATTTGATTAGGGTTTTCATCAGGAACTTCCAGTAGTGGCGCCGGCCCTTTTCCAGTACACCTAGTATGAACATTGCTCTGAAAAGGGCTTTAACATAGCAGAAGCGCAGCATTTTGATGCTCTTTTTCTTGGCGGGTTTGAATTCCTTAAAAAACTCCATCACCCGCTCATAGTAGGATTTCGGGTCGTAGATGGTGGTTACAATCTTTTTGTATCCACTGATCAGCTTTTGCATATTCATTTTAGGTATAAAGTTTAGTGACAGGTCTGTATTGTTGCCGGTAAATTCTGTATCTGGCAGAATGCGATTTTCCCGTTTCAGCCGCTTAAAAAGTTTGGTTCCCACAGGAGCCTTGAGCAGCCCCACCATGGCGGTGACGATCCCGCTTTTCTGTATAAAGTTGATCTGCTGTTCGAAGATAGAAGGGGTGTCACTGTCAAAACCCACAATAAACCCGCCGGTTACCTGGATCCCGTAGTTCTGAATCTTTTTGACCGCAGCTATCAGGTCCCGGTTGGTGTTGTTGAATTTATTGCATTCCTGCAGGCTGTTTTCATCCGGAGTTTCAATTCCGATAAAAACAGAGGCAAAATTAGCGCTCTGCATCATCCTCAATAGTTGATCATCATCAGCAAGGTTGATCGATGCCTCTGTAATAAACCAGAATGGATTCTTGTGATTCTCCATCCATTTGATCAGCTCAGGCAGCAATTCTTTTTTCAGGCGGACCTTGTTCCCGATAAAATTATCATCAACAATGAATACTCCACCCCTCCAGCCGCGGTTGTAGAGAACTTCCAGTTCCTCTATGAAGCGGCCGGTTGGTTTTAAGCGGGGTTTTCTACCATATAAAGTTGTGATATCGCAAAATTCGCAATCAAAAGGACAGCCCCGGGAAAACTGGATGCTCATTGTGGAGTAGTCATGCAGGTTGATTAATTCCCACAAAGGAAATGGGGTATTTTCCAGGGAAGGTTTTTGAGAGCTAGTGTATATATGACCTGCTTTGCCTTTTTCTAAATCATTGAGAAATGCTTTTAAGGTAATTTCAGCTTCACCCAGGACCAGATGGTCCACTTCCGGGTATTTTTCCGGTTCAGATGTAAAAAGGGGGCCGCCAGCTATGATTTTAACCCCTAGTTCCTTGCAGCGTTTGATTACGCTTTCGGCTGATTTTTTCTGAATTGACATGGCGCTGATCAGCACATAATCAGCCCATTTCAGATCCTCGTCCTTTAGCTGGTGAACATTCATATCCACCAATTTTTTATCCCAATCCTCTGGAAGTAAAGCTGCCACGGTCAAGAGTCCCAGGGGTGGTAAGGCAGCTTTGACACCGATGAATTTTAGGGCGTGATTGAAACTCCAAAAACTGTCAGGGCATTTGGGATAAACAAGTAGCGCTTTCAAATAGATCACTCCTTTGTAATTAATTACCATATACAAGCAGGATAGTAATTATTACTATTAATCTTTCATTAAAAATAAATCTTATTCCTTAAGGGCAGATGGCTCGGTGGAGTGAAATCAGCGCACAGCCTTGATCAAGGCTTCTTCCACTACTTCTAGAAACAAGTAAACCAGTTCAGGGTCATAATAAACATTTGCATATTTTCTCAGTTCCTGACATGCCTCAGCATAGCTGAGAGCCTCTCTGTAGGGGCGAGTGGTTGTCATGGCATCAAAGCTGTCAGCAATGCGCAGGATCCTCGCCAAAAGGGGTATTTCCTCTTCCTCTAGACCGTCAGGGTAGCCGGACCCATCATAATTCTCATGGTGTGAACGTATCAGTGGGACAATCTCCTCAAAGGCAGGAAGTGTTTCCACCAGTTGTGCTCCCCAAATGGTGTGGTGCTGTATAATATTCCATTCCTCATTAGTCAGTTTAGTGGGTTTATTTAAAACACTTGTTTCAATTCTGATTTTGCCTATATCGTGCAGTGCAGCTGCATAACGAAGTTTGTCTAATTCCTCATTTGGCAACTGTAATTTTTCTGCGAGTGCCAGAGAATAGCCCATCACCCTTTCACAATGACCATAGGTGTATCGGTCCTTGGCATTGATCAAGGCAATGAGCGCCTGCAGGGTAGGGAAGGCTTCAGTTATTTTTAAGGCATTGATTTGGCATAACACCGACTGGTACAGGTAATCTGTTCCCTTGCTGTATTTGACGCGATAGAGGTCATCTTCAGCAGCTCGAATCAAAGGGAAGGCACTGTCTCCATCATCGGGATAACTGGCTACACCGAAAGAGATGGAAAATGGTTGGAACAGATCAGTTTTAGGTAAAATGTTTTTCGCCTCAAGCCTGATCAATTTGTCAAGGTATTCCAATCTCTGAGCTAGATCATCTTTTTTTTCTCCGGGAAAAACCATCAGGAATTCGTCATCACCATAGCGGGATGCATAAGCAGGAGCAGTAATGGTTTTAGCCAGTGCAGTCCCAATGGCTGCCAGTATTTGATCTCCCTTTTGGTAACCAAAGCAGGTGTTGAAGTATTTGAACTGATCGATATCGAACATCACTAAGGTGAGAGGGGTATTATTTTTTACAGCCTCCTGAAGTGACACAGCCAACCGGTCCTGTAGGTAGCGGTGGTTGTAAAGGCCTGTCAGTTGATCATAATCAGCCAGTTTGATCAGTTCCTGCTGGGTATTTCTTTCTATCTCCAAAAGCCCTCCTACCAACCAGGCCAAAATGAAAATAGCACAGGAAACAATAAGGCTTGCCTGAAAAACATCCCTTGGCCAGGAAGAAAAAATTTGAAAATCGATAAAAAACATGAAGGCACTGGCTAAAAAGGCTGCTCCCAATCCAATTTTTTTACCAAAAGCAGTGGCGGCAATTATTACCGGAACAATGATTAAAACCTTAGCAGGTAAAAAATCTCCGCTGAACCAGACAAAAGCGAAGGTTGATGGGAAAATTATGATAAGTAGCAGTACTTCCTCTATGCGTGCCTGGGAAAGTATAGCGATTTTGGAGAGCAGGAAGCGGGATATGTAGAGTACAGTAAAAAGACAAAAGGCGACCATTAATATTGATATCGTCGAAACCCTTTCATTCAGAGGCGCTAATGGTAGATCAAAATATGGTAGATCTAAATAAATAAATAAAATCAACAAAAAGATAAGAAGGCAGATAATATGTGTTACTAGTACGTATTCTGAAATATCTTCTGTTCTTTTCTTTTCCCAGTTCCGCATTTTTTCACCTGTTCTATATACAATAAGTGCTGATACCCGGTTTTATCCGGGTACCAGCAAGCAGCCAATTTACTTCCTCAGTGCTTTTGGTACTTCTGGTTGATGCCACAGCCAAAGACAAGCTGGTTTGACAGCTATAACGGCAGCAAGTGAAAAAATACTGCAGCATAAGGGTAATGCTTTACTGAGAATTTTTTTCATTGATTAACACCTCCTTATCAAAAGATGATCTATTTTCGCTGCAATAAGGTGACCTGCTTTAGTTAAAGTAAATGCCTGCCAACAGCTTCCCAGGCTCACTGCTAGAACAAAAGCAGGATAACGTCCTAAAAGGGTTAAAGCAATTTGTACCACAAATAGAAAAGATGCAAGAGTCAGAGAAAGATATTTAAATTTACGCTGTTCATGTTCACTAGTGATCGGTTTGGCTGCAGAGTCAACAGGGGCTAAAAGATAAAAGATCAGCAGGGAAAACAATGCTCCGATGGTGATGATCAATAACAGCTGAGGTTGGGACACCTGTTTTGCAGCGAACTCGGCGGTTTTAGCCAGTAAAGGAGCCACCACCATGCCCACTAGGTTGCACACAACAGCTGAACTGCTGTGGGCACCACCAGATAAAAGCCGCAACGAGCCTGCTGTCAGAGCAACGGTCACAGTTGTCCAAAAGCATCCCAGCAACCACCCTATAAAACAGATGGTGAGGATACCCGCTAAACTGTAAAAAACAGCCTGCATGCCATAACGGATAACTTCGGTCTCGTCCTGGCTTAAGCCCAGCTGTTTTTGAAGATATTCAGCTGCTGATTTGGTCAGGTTCACAGGTAATACCTTCCCTTTTTTTGGTTGTACAAATTGATCCCTAAAGCCAGGAAAAGCATAAATAATTCTCCTGGGAGGGCAAAGGCTGCCCTCAAAAACGGGTTAGAGTAACATTCCTCATAAGTCAAGCCTGTCCATTTTAGCAGAGGATCGGAATAAACCCATTCTACTGCCACTAAGCCGGCAATAAAAACTAGAACAGACAAAAATATTCTGCTCAATTTGGCTTTGGTAAAAAGCCTGGTGTAAATAGTAATTGCAAAAATTAAAATAATGGTATGTACCCCGAATGCGATGGGCAATAGCCGTACAATTAGATTTGTCACTGCCATTAAGGATACGATAGAAAGTATCGGTTTGGTTTTATACTTTATCTTTAACAGGCTGAAGATAAACAGCGTCAAGAGTAAACTCTCAGGTATATCCTGCAGTACAAGAGCTATTAATTCGTTAACTATTTCCTGTGACATTTTTCTCCTCGATGTTTTATTTGTTAAATCAGTCAGGATTTTCTTATCTTCAACATGGTTGTTGATGATTCCTGCTTGTTATTTTATATTTGTTGAAAAATATTGACTAGGTCCTTATTTTTTTTAGGACTATATGCTCATTGATAGGCTGGATCTACCCTACAGGCCAAGGAAGCGGGCTGCATTTTCCCCACAAATGCCTTTTATTTCTTCTTCACTAAGATCAGTGGCAGCCCACTCTTTGTAATAGCGTGCCGGAGAAAGAAGTGGATAGTCGCTGCCCAGTACCACTTTTGGCAATACCCCTGCCAAGCGGGCTGTTTCATAAACTGCTGGATAGAAGAGGAATGGGGAGGCAGCAGTATCATAGCAAACATGTTTCAGAGACTCATGCACCTCTGGCATCAACTCATAAGCAAACAGCCCTCCTCCCCAGTGGGCAAAGATGATTTTGTTGTCCGGATTGTTGATAGCGAAGCGGTAAGCCTGTTCTGGTCCCATTTTCCCTTTCCCTGGGTAATAGTGGCCTACAAGTTCATTAGTGTGCATTAGAATGGGCAGGTTTAGTTCCTTGCAGACTGCTGTTAAATGGCCTATCTGCTCCTGATCTGAGATGTCGATATGCACAGCATCGGGTATTACTTCACCCACACCCTTCAATCCTGCCTCACTGCAGCGAATTAATTCCCTTTCCAAACCAGGGTCCTGGGGAGGAAAGATAGCGAATCCGATAAAGCGATCCGGGTATTTTTTAACAGTTTCAATAATGTAATCATTGGCTTCCCTGGCCATTCCAGGATCAAGACAGGAAAAACCAAAAACGATCGATTTATCTATCTTCGTCTTTTCCATGTTCTCCAAAACATCTTCTGCTGTGGCAAATTTTGCTTTGGGATTATCATGCAGTAGTTTGAAGTGGGCATCCCTATCCATATTTTTCTTGATATCTTTAATGAAATCCGGTGATAAGATATGAACATGAACATCAATATTCATTTTTCTCCCCCCAAATTATTAAAAAATCTCAGAATAAGCCCCTTAATAATTATTCTCTTTCAGCTTAAGAATCCCTTTGAATATTTTAATTCTGTGCCTCAAGTGTTTCTTATATTTATAAACACTGGTATAATTAGCATGTGCTTTGTATTGGATTAATGTAATAAAAACAGCCTGGAAAGGATGGTGAGGAAGGTGTTGAAGGTTTACCATACTGTAGATGAACAAATTGTAGAATTGGACCACATCGATGAGAAAGGGTCATGGCTTTGCTTGATTAACCCTTCTGAGGAGGAGATCAAGCGGGTAAGCGTTAAAACCGGAATTACTCTTGATTTTCTTAAACATCCCCTTGATAGTGAGGAAAGACCCCGCATTGAAGTGGAGCCTGGGCAGTTTTTAATTATTATCAAGGTGCCGGTAGCTAGAGGAAGTGAAGGATCGGTTTTTTATGATACTATCCCACTGGGGATTATCATAACCAAGGATTATCTGGTAACTGTTTGCCTTGATGATCACCCTATTTTTAGTCAGTTGCTGAATGAGCCGGTTCTATATACATTCAAGAAAACACGTTTTTTACTGCTTGTGTTGATCAAAACAGCTACCCTATATCTAAACTATCTGAGGATACTGGATATCCGGAGTACCGAACTCCAGCAGCGGCTTTCTCATTCCATGAAAAATGAAGCTCTTGTGGAACTGCTGAATATTCAAAAGAGCCTTGTATACTTTACAACATCATTAAAGGCCAACGGAATTGTGATGGAGAAGCTTACCCGTACTCAATTGGTAAAGGCTGAAGAAGCGCCGTCAACTATGCTGGTCAAGATGTATCCGGAGGATGAGGACCTGCTGGAGGATGCCATCACAGAGAACAGACAGGCTATCGAAATGAGTTCTATTTACAGTTCGATTTTAACGGGGTCTATGGATGCTTATGCTGCTATGATCTCCAATAATGTGACTGTAGTGATGAAGTTCCTGACCTCTGTTACCATTGTACTATCTCTGCCAACAATAATTGCCAGTATCTATGGAATGAATGTGGGCCTGCCTTTCCAGCACTCACCATTTGCCTTTTTGGGCATTATAGGTGTAATTGTAGGTATGTGCGGTATTGCCGCCTATGCTCTCTATCGTTGGAATATGTTTTGATACAGGTACAGTGGTACGGTGGTACCATCACTAGATATTTCCGCTGTCAGCTTATGGCAGCGGTTTTCTTATTAATGGGGATTTTTCAAGTATGTTATTTTGTAATAGGTTATATTAAGGAGGGAATTTTGTGGATGAAACCGGAGGGGGTTTGAAGAGCACTGCTGATCCGCCCTCAGGAATAATTTGATGAAAATGGAATAAATGTCCACCCCCAGGCATAGGGTTATTAAGGAAACTAAACTAAATTAAGGGGGTGGTGTGCAATGTCATGGAATTTTCATCAACTGCAGGAAAAAGAAAAGGAGCAGCGCAGAAATCACCTTTATATTCTGGTTTTAGCTATTTTGGTATCTGCTTTATTGCTGATGGGTGGATGCAGTCTTGCTGAGAAATTGGGTTCAGAGGAGGATCGTACTCCCACTATAGAAGATGAACTGAACTTTCAGGAGGATGAAGTAGCAGCCCCAGAACAAGAGATGACCAAGGTGACCATCTATCTCAAAGACCAGGAAAAGAACTGTCTGGTGCCGGTGACCCGGGAGATCCCCAAAGTCACTGGTATCGCTAGAGCAACACTGGAGGCATTGTTTGAAAGTAAAGAAGAAGGCAATCTCAGATCACCATTGCCAGTTGCTGCTAAGGTAAAGGATCTCAATATCAAGCCTGATGGAACCTGTGTTGTTGATTTGAATTTGGATGCCACCAAACTGCCGGAAGATGATCCCAAGGAAGAGGCATTGGCTGTTTACTCCATTGTCAACACCCTGACTGAGTTTTCAACTGTGCAAAAGGTTCAGATCATAGTGGAGGGTCAGGTAAACAAGACTTTTTCCGGGCACATCCCGGTGGACCTGCCTCTGATGCGCAATTTATCTTATGTTGCAAGCTGAGAGATGCCAGTGATAATTTTACAGCACAGTGGAGAATAAAAGGAACCGGTTGCATCCACCCCGGTTCTTTTTTTTGCAAAAAAATCCCTGGTTATGGAACCAGGGAATACTGATTTATTTATCTAAAGGAAAAACAGGGAGTATAGTCCGTTTATATACAGTATTAATAACACCTGCAGCTGATGCATACCAGGCAATTGCAGCTGTGATAATTCCCATGATGCCTCCGGGAACAGAAGATATAATGCCGAATTCCGCTAATACAAGCAGAATAAATGTTATTTCTAGAGTAGTGAATACCCCGCAAACCGCGCCATTGGTACGGAAAGAGGCCAACCACATATAGGTGTTAAAGATGGTAAAGCCTAAAAGGAAAATACCCAGTGCTGTGCCGCCATGCCCTCCCCAGTTGATCACTCCCAGTGCTTCAAAAACAACGAGGGTTGCCAGGGAAAGCCAGAAGGCACCATAAGTTGAAAAAGCTGTGGCCCCAAAAACGTTGTTTTTCTTGAACTCTTGCATTCCCGCCAATAACTGGGCGAGACCTCCATAGAAAAAGGCAAGGCCAAGAAATGCTGGTTTTGCTTCTGCTGGTATCAATTGGGCATTGGCAATGCTGAGAACAAAGGTGGTTAAGGCAAACCCTCCCAATCCCAAAGGGGACGGATCTGCAGTAGCCAATACCTGGCTTACATCGGCCTTGATCTTGTTATTGGCTGTCATAGCGCCACCTCCTTAAAAAAATACCTGTACAAATAGTGCGCAACAATATTTTGAAAACCTATAGATCACCCCCTTTTGTCAGGACGGTTTGCCCTTTTATTGAAACTATATGATCACATATTGAGTTTGATTAACAGGGAATGGTGCTAAATAAGGTGATATGAGGAGGAATAAAGCTTATGGAATGATTTGACAGTGTCTCCTGGGGCAATTAAAGAGACACTTTAAGTAGTATACTTTTAATAATTATATTGTTCTGGTATAAGCTGCAGCAAGCTTGAATAATAAGGATAATTGGCTAATTTCCTAAATTTTGTCTAATATAAGTATTATTACACAGAAAATCTCATTAAATATATCCGGTGATTTTTTGGATTACAGCAGTAGGTGATCGCTGAAAGGCGGTTATATGATATAATCTAGGAGATTCATGGTGATAACTCAGGTAAAGATGCCCGCGCAAAAGAAAAATGAATGGAGATGAAGATGATTGGAAAATAGCCAACCTTTAGGAGTCTTCGATTCTGGAGTGGGCGGTTTAACTGTTGTTAAAAGCTTGTGGGAACACTTCCCTAACGAACAGATTATTTACTTTGGAGATACGGCACACCTGCCTTATGGGTCCCGTGACCCGCAGGAAATCATTGCCTTTGGAAAAGATATAGTAAATTTTCTGCTCAAATACTCAGTTAAAGCAGTTATTGCAGCATGCAATACAAGCTCATCTGTTTCTCTTAGCTTTTTGCAGAAGGAATTCTCTATCCCGATCATAGGGATGATCGAACCCGCGGTGCGGGCCGGTATTAAGAGAACTAGAAATAAAAAGGTCGGTGTGATTGCTACCCGTGCTACAGCAGACAGCGGTGCCTATGAACGCACCTTTAAAGAATTGGCTGCTGATGTGCAGGTCTTTGTCCAGGCCTGTCCTCTTTTTGTTCCTTTAGTAGAGGAGGGAAGGATTGAGCGCAGGGAAACATATCAGATAGCCAGGTCATATCTGCGGCCGCTGCAAGAAGCGGGGATCGATACCTTGATTTTTGGCTGTACCCATTATCCTTTTTTGTCTCCAGTGATCAGGCATATTTTAGGTGATGAGGTTCAATTAGTTGACCCTGCAGAGGAGGTTGTTATGGAACTCAGCCCTTTATTGAAGACCGATGGGCAGAAAAAGACAGTTCCACAGCATCTCTTTTTTGCCAGCGGTTCAGTTACCTCTTTTTACACCATTGGTAAAAAATTTCTTAACAGCTACCCTTTGACCGTTAAGCATGTTTCCTTAGATGAGCAGGGTAGGGATGACAGCTTGTCGAGGAAGACTGCTTCTACCTGAAAAACAGCTGCTGCAGGGCCTTTATGTTTATTGAAAATTGGGGGATTAGTTTAAGGAGATGGTCTGATGCGTCCTGATGGTAGAAAACCTGATGAACTGCGGTTGGTAAAGATCCAGCGGGACTTTTTAAAGCATGCAGAAGGGTCTGTTTACATTGAAGCAGGGGATACTGTGCTGGTTTGTTCTGCCAGTATCGAGGACAAGGTACCAGCTTTTTTAAAGGGAACAGGAAAGGGCTGGATCACCGCCGAATACAGTATGCTGCCCCGTGCCACTGAAATGCGCACACCTCGGGACAGTACAAAGGGGAGGATCAGTGGGAGGTCCGCGGAAATCCAGCGGCTGATCGGGAGATCCTTGAGGGCGGTGATCGACAGGGACATTTTGGGTGAACACACCATCTGGATCGATTGTGATGTGATCCAGGCGGACGGCGGTACCAGAACCACTGCTATTACCGGTTCTTTTGTTGCTTTAGTGGATGCTTTGCGCAGGCTGAAGGAAAAAGAGAACTGGGAGAGGCTTCCCATCAACGATTATGTGGCAGCTGTAAGTGTGGGTAAAGTGGAAGGTGAAATTATCCTTGATCTCTGTTATGCTGAAGATTCCTTGGCAGAAGTGGATATGAATGTGGTGATGACCGGGAACGGCCGTTTTGTGGAAATACAGGGTACAGCTGAAGAGGCTACCTTTACCAGGGAGGAACTGCAGGATTTTCTCAGCATGGCAGAACAGGGGATCAAGCAGTTGATTGCATATCAAAAGGAGTTATTAGGTGAGCTTGATGATTGAATTGGTGATCGCCAGCAGAAATAGGGGAAAGGTTGATGAATACCGGGAACTGCTGCAGCTGCCTGTAAAAATTTTTTCACTGGCGGATTTTCCTGAGTTGCCGGAGATCGAGGAAACAGGAACAACTTTTCGTGAAAATGCCCTGATTAAAGCCAGGGCAGTAGCCGCGGCCACAGGACGAATTGCACTTGCAGATGACTCAGGGTTGGAGGTAGACTACCTCAATGGGGCGCCAGGTGTGTATTCCTCCCGTTATGCCGGATTACAGCAGAATGATGAAGCAAACAACAGAAAGCTGCTGAAAGCTTTGCAGGGTGTGCCTTTTTCAGAGCGGAAGGCCCGTTTCTGTTGTGTGATAGCAGTGGTTACTCCCAAAGGGGAAGAGTATTTGGGAGAAGGCACTTGTGAAGGGGTGATCACCACTGAACCCCGGGGAACAATGGGTTTCGGTTATGACCCACTTTTTCTCATCCCCTCACTTGGTAAGACCTTTGCAGAACTGGGTCCTGAGGTAAAAAACCGCATCAGCCATCGGGCGCAAGCGATGCGTGCTGTGCGGGATATCCTAGCCCATCTGCTGGAGGATGGTGGAGAGTCAGCTTGCGGATCGGTATCCTGAGTGATTCCCATGGCAAATTAGAAAAAGCGGAAAAGGCTCTGCAGGAGATGGGAAATATTGAACTGCTGCTGCATGCAGGGGACTACAGTGAAGATGCTTTAATCCTGGGCAGTACCCACAGGATCAAAGTTAAATCTGTGATCGGTAATTGTGACCGTTATGCAGCAGGCCCTGCTGAAGAACTGATGGAAATAAACGGTTTTAAGATCTATCTGACTCACGGCCATCTTTTCGGAGTCAAATATTCTCTGGATAAGCTAAAAAAACAGGCTAAAAGGCTTGGTGCCGATATAGTTATCTATGGACATACCCATCTACCTCATCAGGAGAAAATGAGCGGCACCCTTTTCCTGAATCCGGGGAGTATTAGCTGGCCGCTGATTCCTGGAAGGCACAGTTATGCTGTGCTGGAGGTGAGCACCTCCGGGTACAGTTGTGAGATATGCGAACTATAAAAGAGCATGATAAGGCGGTGGGAAAAAAGCTAAAGTGTTGATAAACCGTCTGCGGGATGTTTCCTGCCTTACAGAGGGTGCCTGCAAAATATTATCACAGCAGATTGGCTGAAATAAAATATTGAAAGAGTTTTGTAAACATGCTATACTTAATTTTGCGCAAAGAACGGGGTGTGGCGTAGTTTGGTAGCGCGCTTGGTTTGGGACCAAGAGGTCGGGAGTTCAAATCTCCCCACCCCGACCATTTTAAAATTAAACTTGTGATGATTATATTCTTATGGTAAAATAGCATCGCACTAAATTTGCGGGTGTAGCTCAGTGGTAGAGCCCTGGCCTTCCAAGCCAGTCGGGTGGGTTCGATTCCCATCACCCGCTCCATTTTTATATAGGTCCCAGTAGCTCAGCTGGATAGAGCAACGGACTTCTAATCCGTCGGTCGGGGGTTCGAATCCCTCCTGGGACGCCAGAGAAAGCCAGAGTCCGCAAGGGTTAGCGGGCTTTTCTTTTATGCATCAGTTTTATAAATTTGTTTTTTTGGACAGTCTTGGGGACAATAGAATTGTTATTTGTATCTTTTATAATTTTATAATACCATCCATAACGCTGGAGTATAATGTAACAGCTTTACGCAGGGCTATGTCAGCAATATCCTTGAATTTTATATTAGGAAGGATCAATATATAAACTTTTTTCGATCTAGGAAGGCGGCTAGAGTTTTTTCCTCAATTTTATTCTTAGCCTTTACAGTTTTCTGGTGGCGAATCCCCTTACTATTCCGTGCGAATCAACACCTTTATGAATATTTTAGCAAAACAAAGTCGGATTTTATATATCAGGTATGTTTTGCCGGATATACTGCAAAGTAATGAGGACCTGCTAAGATTTCATAACATGGATTTAAAAGAAATGGATGTTTTCTCTCTACGGCAAGAGCTGTTCAAAGTTAAAACGGCTTTGGCATGTATCGACTTACAGCGGCAGCCATGGGTATTTGTTCAACCAGGGGAATATGTTCCGGCTTGTAAGTGGCTTAAAGCCCGCTATAAGGCGGTTAAAGAAGAACTAAAAAAGAGGAAAAAACAAAGAAGGCAAAGAAGGTCGGCGGCCGTGGTCGACCCTAAGGGTGCTGAAATATTTAACAATCAAAAATTTAACGCCAATAAACACAGTAACTGCGGCGGAACAGTAGTCCGTTAAAAAACAGCCCTGTACAGTAATTAAACCATATTCTGCAGTATGCAATAACTCAAGCGTAGAAAACCTAGGAGGTTGCCAAGACTGACAGCCTGCTTGACTAGGTAACTAAACTGGGACAAGGCCTTCTTTATACTTACCAAAGCAAAGCGGGCGGAGAAAATACCGAACCAAGCGACCTGAACCTTAACAAGAGAAACGAAATGGAAATATTACTTACTTCTTAAAGGCCTTGGCAGACGACATTATTGATAATTATCATTATTGACCATATATTATTCTCTGGAGATGCTGCAGAAGTTACCTATCTTAAGGTTTTAAAAAATTCATTGTAAGATAATACGATTCCATTTTGCTTTTTAGCATGTGGTTGTTATCTATAGTGCTGTTTTGTTTACAACAATATGGCTTTAATCTTTTCTGAAATCATATTCCACAAATTCATTAGAGACTCAAATGTAGAAATCACCATTGGTAGCCCAATTGGTGCGCGAAACTTTTGAGAGTTATTTTTTTGGTGTTTTTGTGCGATTTGTATCTACTTCCCAGACATTCGGATCCTTGCCGTATTCGATTATGATTTTTTGGACAGTATCGCTTACGTTTTCGGTGTGGCCGGATGCCATGGGAATACTCCACAATTAAATAGTATTAAAAAGCATCTTTTTTGGGAGATATTATATTTTTTAGTTGTTCTTTTCTTGGTATAACGAGCCTGTGAAGGGCTGATAAGCTTTATATAGAATAACAAACGCATTCCTACATGATTAGTTTGCTTTAGTTTGCAAGGTAAAGCTAAAAAGTATAGACCTTATTGGAGTGATTTTATAATGACAAATATGTTTGATCGAAATATATTATCTAGTTGAATGGCATCAATTATTTTTTATTCTTTTATTACTTTCCTCGCCATTTCAAGTACAAACCAGGCGTCTTTGATTGCCTGTTCTGCATCTTCCAATGTATACTCTTCAGTGGGAATGAAGTCGATATCCCCGTAGAAGGAGAACTCTCGCTCTTTTCGCAGCCAACGGGAGATATCCGCCAGTTTATTTGCATTCTCTGCTACCTCTTTGGGGAGCCGGGACCGGAAATCCACGATTAGCCTTCCTACATCGTGCTGTTTTGGGGGTTCAATGCCGATCTGTCGCAAAACTCCTTTGAGAGCTAGTTCTACCAGTTCCTGTGCTTCCCGAACCACATCAGAATAAGCGTCTTCTTCCAGAAGTACTAAGAGCACCTTAAACCTTTTTTTGGCTTTCAGGAGATAACTCTGTGCCAGCGTTTTATTTGTCATATTTCAAATTCCTCGCCGATTTTGTAGTCCTCTTTCAGCACCCAGTACCAGGCACCGCCCCGATACACCTTTTTTGCGCCTAGCTTGTCTAGCCTTTTTCTCAGGTCATCCAAGTAATTTCGGAAAAACCCGTTTCTGTCGTAAAGAATACGGGCATCGTCCAGCATGTCCAGAAAGATCAAGCTCCCCTTGAGAACATCATTTGGTTCCTTAATAATAGGGGAAAGGGACGTTTGGATCCCTTTTTGCCACATTCTTTCCAACAGTGGCTTCAGTTTTTCCTCAACCAGATCAAACTCTCTTACCCGCTTGATCCTGCCGTGGGGAAGATCATCAGCTATAATCAAAAGATCAATATCTGAATCGGGGCGCGGTGTATTGCGCCCTACAGAGCCAAAAACTGCTAGAGTTACCAGCCGGCCGCCGTAAACTTCCTTTACTGCTTTGTGCAATTCTTTCAATATTTCTTGGAATTGCTGTAGATACATGCTTTTTGCCTCCAATAGACGCCTGCAGGATACATTGACGTCAATTTCATAATTTAATCATACCATATTTTAGTAGTAGGTAGAACCCCTGCTAGCTCACCCTTTCCTCCAGTTCCTGTAAAGCTTCATCCAGTGTTTTGAGCTCTTCATCCTCATATTCTTCTGCCAGGAGCCCAGCTTTCAATTCAGCCAGTTTCTGCTCCAGGCGGCTGATAGTCTGCAGTAACTGCTGCCGTCTGTCTAGAGGCACAACTAGAGGCTCAGCAATTCCAACATATTCAGGTTGGGCAGCTCTTAATGTGTATGCCTCACCGAACTGCGGGATAGTTGTTGGAATCCCAGTTTCTTTTGTGATCAGTTCTGCAAGAGCTTTAGACTCCGAACTTTCTCCATGTACTATGAAAACACGCTGGGGTTTTCCGGTAATACCCTTTACCCAGTTTAATAAGCCTGTTTGGTCAGCATGGGCGGAAAAACCCTGTAGAGAATAGATATTGGCAGCTACATTGATCAGTTCTCCCAGGATCTTTACCTTTTTTGCTCCATCCAATAATCGCCGGCCAAGAGTGCCTTCTGCTTGGAAACCGATGAAAACAACTGATGATTCCGGGCGCCATAAATTGTGTTTCAGATGGTGTTTGATTCTGCCGGCATCGCACATTCCGCTGGCGGATATAATGATCGCCCCACCTTTAAAATTGTTCAGTGCCCTGGATTCGTCTGCACTACGCACCAGGGTCAAGCCAGGGAAGTAAAAGGGGTCATCTTCTTGTCTGAGCAATTCCAGTGTTTCTTCATCAAAACATTCTTTTGCCTCCCTGAATATTTCAGTGGCTGAAACCGCCAGAGGGCTGTCGATGAACACCGGAATTTGTGGCAGAGCCCCACTTTCCACCATACTGTTCAACTCATAAAGGATCTGCTGGGTTCTGCCAACTGCAAAAGAAGGGATAATCACATTGCCATTATTGGATATTGTTTTTAAGATAATCTCCTTTAGTTTGGATTTCTCATCTGTCATAGGTTCATGGAGGCGGTTTCCGTATGTTGACTCGATGACCAGGTAATCAGCATCAGTTACTTGTGTGGGATCCCTGATGATGGCAGCTCCTGTATTACCCAGGTCACCGCTGAAAACGATCTTGAATTCTTTGTTTTCTTCTTTAATCCAGATCTCAATAATGGCAGAGCCCAGGATATGGCCTGCATCAAGAAAGCGCACTCTTACCTGCTCATCAAGCTGTATTTCTTCTACATAATTAACAGGTTGAAAACAGTGCAGGCAGTTAATGGCATCCACTGCTGTATATAGTGGAGGACAGGGTTTTTCTCCCCGGCGCTTTGCCTTGCGGTTTCTCCATTCTGCCTCCAGTTCTTGGATGTGGCCGCTGTCGGGGAGCATTACCTTGCAAAGATTCACAGTGGCTCTTGTGGCAAGTATCTGTCCGCGAAATCCCTGATTGTAAAAGCGTGGGATCAGTCCGGAGTGGTCGATATGGGCATGAGTTAGTAGTATGTAGTCAATGGTATTGAGCGGCACTAAAGGGGTGCGGTAATTGAGTTCCCGCAGTTCTCTTTTTCCCTGGAACATCCCACAATCCACAAGTATCCTCAAGTGATCAGTTTCTAATAGAAAGCATGAGCCGGTGACAGTACCCGCTCCCCCCCGAAAAGTGAGATTTGCCATGCATTTCCCTCCATTATTGGATTTAATTAATGAATTCAGCATTTAGAGCGGTGATACCTGCCTAACTCCAAAAATTATAAGGGAATGTAATATTAAACAAGTACTTGGTGTAAAACAAATCCATAAAAGGGAATAATAATCTATGCCTGGTAATTAAGGGGGTATTGATGGAGCAGGGAAAAATGATCGATCAGATTGTAAATTTTGTTGAAAGCACCGGTAATCCCAGGCTTCCGTTGCTGTTTGTGGCAGGATATAGGGTATCACCAAGGTGGATTAGACCAAAATACTCAACAAGCTGCAGCAGTGTTTAGGGAGTGCAGTGGGAATGAAGATGAGATTGGATCTGTCATTCATTATGGATTTTTCAAAAAAGAATTTGCTTTATTCTCAATTTATACTATAATAGTTAAAATTTTTTCTCCTTGATGGCATTTAAGAACTCTCATGGTATGGTTGACAGGGGTATATGCACAATCAAGGATTACCCATGCCGGGGGTGCTGTGCTTTCAGTAGATATCAAGGGGGTATTTAACACATCAAAATTTATGGAGGGTATTATGAAAAAAATTGCTATTGTCACCGACAGCACAGCTTACCTTCCCCGTGAAATGAGGGAAAAATACCAAATTGAGGTTGTTTCTCTCATTATAAATTTTGAAGGGGAAAGTTATCCTGAAGAAGGTCTGTATGATAATTACGGTGAGTTTTATCAGCGGCTACGCCAGGTGTCCTCTCTACCCACTACATCACAGCCGTCTGTAGGGGAGTTTTTAAAGGTTTATCAGCGGCTAGCTAATGATTATGAGAGCATTATATCCATTCATATCACCGAAGGGATCAGCGGCACAGTCAGGTCCGCCCGGGCCGCTGCTGCTATGCTGCCTGAGGTGGACATCCATGTGGTGGACTCCAGGGCTGCCGCAATAGGGGAATATATGGTTGTGGATGCAGCAGCTCGGGCGGTTGATGCAGGTTTTTCCTTGGATGAGGTGCTGCAGGTAATTGACCATGTAATAAACCATATGACACTGCTCTTTATGCCCGGTTCACTGAAATACCTGCACAGGGGTGGGCGTATCGGTGGTGCTGCTGCCTTGGTGGGTTCGCTGCTGCAGATCAAGCCGCTCCTTTATTTCAACTGGGATAAAAATAATATCATCGACCTTTTTGAAAAGGTGAGGACACAGGAGAAGGGGATCCGAAGGATGCTTGCAGAGCTAGACAAGGCTTATGCAAACTGCCCAAAACTGAAAACTGCTGTTGTCCATGTGGATGCGGAACAGGAGGGGCAACTCTTAATCGAAAGGATCAAAGAACGCTACCCGGAATTATCACCTGATTCCTGCCCTGTCGGTCCTGTTGTGGGAGCCCATATCGGTCCAGGAACAATCGGTGTTTGCTGTTATCCGTTAATTCCTCAGCTTTATGGTATTATAAAGATATGATCGTAACAGAAATTGTATCGTTTCCCATACAAATATACAGTCTGACAGCGATACTGTGCTTGACTGAAGACCTGTATTTGTGGTATAAAAAAGAAAATTGGAATAGATCAGTTGAGTTGATGAGTTGAGAAAGATGAGTTGAGCTGAGCAAAGCTGATGAATGGGATAACAACCAGGCTTTGCAAGGCCTGGTTTTATTTTTTACCCCATGGGAGAGGAGGTGTGCGGCCTGTAGGCCGCTGGGTATGGCCAAAACCTTACCTGATTATCTGCGTATTGATTATGAAATGCTTCACCAGTCACAATTACCTCTTCTGCAGCAAATGATCAAACGCGTTTATAAAAACAGCAACTTTTACAGGGACAAACTGGATGCCGCAGGCATCAGACCGGAGGATATACAATCACTTGATGACTTTTCACATATTCCTTTCACAGTGAAGCAGGAACTGCGGGAACACCCTATTGAGTATTTGAGAGCAGCAGCAGAGGAGGATATTGTCCGCATTCACGCATCTTCAGGAACCACAGGAAAGCCTACCATTATCCCTTATACAAAAAATGATGTGCATGCTTTTGCAGAAATGATGTCCCGCTGTTTGCGTTTTGCCGGGGTAAAAAAAAGGGATCGGGTTCAGATCACACCTGGTTATGGCCTCTGGACAGCAGGGATCGGTTTTCAGACTGGTGTTGAACGGATCGGAGCTATGGCCATCCCTATGGGGCCTGGTAATACCGAAAAACAACTGGAGATGATGGTGGAGCTTAAAGCCACTGTGTTAATAGGAACAGCTTCTTATGGCCTTTTTTTGGCTGAGGAGATCGCCAAACGCAATCTGGTGGATAGGGTTTCACTGCGCATAGGGGTTTTTGGGTCTGAGCGCTGGGGTGAGAAGATGAGGCAGCGTATCTCCTCTTTGCTCAAGATAGATACCTTTGATATCTACGGCTTAACTGAGATTTACGGCCCTGGTATCGGTATTGACTGCCACCACCACTGCGGTATCCACTACTGGAATGACTACCTTTACTTTGAAATTATTGATCCTGATACCGGAAAGGTGCTGCCTGTGGGTGAAAAAGGAGAACTGGTGATCACCACACTGACCAAGGAAGGACTACCCCTCTTACGCTACCGCACCAGGGATGTTACCAGGTTGCTGCCTGAGACTTGTTCTTGCGGCAGTACCTATCCGATGATCGACCGCATCCTGGGGCGCAGTGATGAGGCCTTTAAGGTCAAAGGAGTATTGGTTTTCCCTGGGCAGATTGATGCTGCTCTCAAGGAAACCCCAGGTGCTTGTAGTGAGTATCAGGTGATTCTTACCAGAGAGCAAGGCAGAGACTGTATCCAGATCCGGGTTGAGGGGGAACCGGGAGCAGATCCAGCAGCAGTAAGCTCTGCCTGTAGGCATCATATCAAGCGGGTAATCGGGATTCTGGCTGATATTGAGGTTGTACCTCAGGGTAGTTTGCCCCGTAGTGAAAAAAAGACAAAGCGCATTTTTGACAAAAGAAGTGTTTAGTTTTTATTGTGAAAAGGGGATAAAAAAGATAGCTTTGGGCACTTAGAGGAGAAGACCCGGCTTGTACCGGGTCACTTATTTTATTCAAACCGATAATTTAATGGTCTTTAATGGTCGTTGCGGACAGGATATTCTTTGGGTCACACTTGTTTGAGCCCGAATTTAGGGGCTGCATGCAAGGATTATTACCCCTTTTGGAGAATTTATATAATATTTTATCTATTTCTAGTGATTATAGTGTTCGCAACTGACAGACATATGCTTATTCAGCATGTTCTGTATCATAAGGGAGGGGAAGAATAATTGGAGAAGGTTATCTTATCAGGGAATGAGGCTATAGCCCAGGGGGCCTTTCAGGCCGGGGTAGGGCTCGGGATCGGCTATCCAGGTACACCGAGCACTGAGATTATCGAGGTTTTAGAAAAGAAGAAGGGGCCAGAATGTGCCTGGTCCATCAATGAAAAGGTGGCGCTGGAACAAGCATATGGTGCCTGTGTGACAGGCCTGCGCAGTTTGGTGACCATGAAACATGTGGGGGTCAATGTTGCGGCTGATCCGCTGTTTACCTTCGCTTATATGGGTGTCAATGGGGGATTGGTGATCGTTACCGCTGATGACCCCGGTATGCACAGTTCCCAGAATGAGCAGGACAACAGATGGTATGCCCTCCATGCCAAAGTCCCTATGCTGGAACCGTCAGATAGTCAGGAGTGTATAGATTTCACTGCCCTGGCTTTTGAGTTGAGTGAGCGCTATGATGTGCCCGTTTTCCTGCGCATGGTGACCAGGGTTTGTCACTCCCGCAGTGTTGTGGAAATAGACCCTGAACAAAAGTATGTAAGGCAGGTACGGGATTATGAACGCAATGTCCCCAAATTTGTTACACTGCCAGCCCATGCCAGGGCCAGGAGGGTGATCTTAGAAGAGAATCTGAACAAATTAACCAAGGACCAGGCTGCAAAAGGAATAAACAGGATGGAGATCACCGACAGGGATATCGGTATCATCACCTCTGGGGCCGCTTACAATTATGTGAAAGAGGCCTTTGGTGACCGCTATTCAGTTTTAAAACTGGGGCTTGTTTACCCCATTGATCAGGAAATTGTTTATGAGTTTGCTCGCCAGGTTAAAAAGATTTATGTTGTTGAAGAACTGGATCCCTATCTGGAGTTTAATATTCGTGCCCTGGGAGTTGAGTGTGAAGGGAAAAAGTATATTTGTCCCTTTTATGAACTAAACCCGCAAATTGTGGCTGCCTCCTTGAGTAAAGCAGGGCTTGAACCCCTGGAGGAACTGGATCCGGCAGCTGAAGAGCCTGCAGCAAATGTTCCTGTAAGGCCTCCTATCCTTTGTGCCGGCTGTCCCCACCGTTCCTTTTTCTATCTGGCCAAAAGGGAGAAGGTAACTGTTGTAGGGGATATCGGCTGTTATACCCTGGGTGCTGCCCCCCCGCTGGATGGAATTGATGTGTCTGCCTGTATGGGAGGCGGCTATGCTATTGCTCTGGGCTTGACCCTCAATCCCCCAGAGGGTAAGAAGATCTTCGGTGTTGTAGGTGATTCTACTTTTTACCATTCAGGGATCACCGGGGCTATCGATTCCATATTCAACAAGAGACATTTCGTTCCTGTGGTGCTGGATAACAGGATCACCGCTATGACCGGACACCAACCGAACCCCGGCAGCGGACAGACCTTGAGCGGAGAGGAAACCTTTATGCAAGAACCGAGGCGCATCTTTAAGGCTGTTGGTTATGACCGGGTTATGGAGGTCAATGCCTATGATCTCCAAAAGCTGAGGGATGCTATTCGGGAGGCAAAGGAAACAGAGGAGCGGGTAGCTATTGTCATAAAATCACCCTGCCGTTTGCTCAAGGGTGTTGAAAAGGGAACAGTGCCTGAGATAGATAAGGAGGCCTGTCAGCAATGTAAAGCATGCCTCCGTTTAGGCTGCCCGGCTATATCGCTGGGGAGTGAGGGCTATCCGGTGATCGATAGTTTAGGCTGTGCCGGTTGTGGGGTTTGTAAACAGGTCTGTAAACATGATGCAATCAAAGAAAAGGAGCAGGAGGTGGAGAAGTAATGGATCAAGGAGTAAAACGGATCATGCTTGCTGGGGTAGGAGGCCAGGGAATCCTATTGGCATCAAGGATTCTCACCAGCGGTTTGCTCAAAGCGGGTTTTGATGTGAAAAGCTCTGAGGTGCATGGGATGGCACAGCGGGGTGGAAGTGTTGTCACCCAACTCTCTTATGGGAAAAAAGTGTACTCCCCCATCTCAGGGGCGGGAGCAGTAGATCTCCTCGTAACACTGGAGAAGTTGGAGGCACTGCGCTATGTGCACTTCCTGAAAAAGAACGGCAGCTTGTTGATGAACGCAAAGGAGATCCCTTCACTTCCTGTTCTGATCGGGGCAGCAGAATACCCTGCTGATATTGAGGAGCGCTTATCTAGTTACCCCATCTCTCTTTATACTATTGATGCTGACCGTGAAGCAGAGAAATTGGGGAACCTAAAGGTGATGAATGTGGTGCTGCTGGGTGCAATGGTTAAACTGGCCGGTTTAAGCGAACTTGTGGACTGGCCATCAGTTGTAGCTGAATCTGTCAAGCCGGCCTACAGAGAGATCAATCTAAAGGCATTCACAGCAGGCCAAAATTTAGTGTAACGGTGCCAGCTTTGTCTTTTTGCATTATTGCTTTAAGCTCCGGAGGTCAACTTTTCACTGACCTCCGGTATCTATTTTTGCAAAATGGCCATTGTCAGCACCGGGGTTATCGCCCAGGTACTGGTTCAAGACATAGGTAACACTATATCCTTTCTGAACAGTGTAAAACGCATAAGATTGCAATTCATTAAACCAGACATTAAACCGATTATCTTCTTTCAGCTTTTGTAACTTGTCTTTCTGCTGATATTGTATTCTTTACAAAACTCGGAAAACGGGATGACCTCAGTCAGGGCACGGTGTACAAATTCTATGCGTTGAACCATTAGGTTAATCTCCTTCCATGGTATAGATGAAACCCTCCTAGGAGTAATTTCATCTACTTATTCTAAAGGAGTGTAACCTATCTCTTGAACCATTTTTGTTACCCATGTCCTGACTGAACACCAATCACCAACCACCAACCACCAACTTATTGTTTTAAGTGACAGCTAACAGTTCTCTGTCAGCTTTTTTGCATTAAGGGCATCAAAACCGGGCGGCAGAGCCGCCTTTGTGATCCGGTGATCGAGATATGATATAATTGGCAGGCAAGAGGAGGGATCCTTGTGTTTGTTTATTTTGATAAAAGCAAACAACAAAAACCTGTTAAGATCTGGCTCGAGGATATCAGCCAGGTTGATGAGGGTTGTTTGCAGCAGGTCATTAACCTCTCCAATTTGCCTTTTATCTATAAATGGCCAGCCTTGATGCCTGATTGCCATGAAGGCTACGGGATGCCTATCGGTGGAGTGATTGCCACAGAAGGGGTGATCATTCCCAATGCTGTAGGGGTGGATATCGGCTGCGGAATCTGTTATGTACAGACCGATGTTCCTGCAGAAATTCTGCAGCAGGTCGATACAACTGGCCAGGGCAAACTGATCCAGGCTATTACCGGACAGATCCTGCGCACTGTCCCTACAGGTTTTGATCACCATAAAAAGAAAAGGCCATGCAAAGTTTTAGAACGGGCATTGGACCAATTTCCTAGGGATCACCTGGTTCCCCAGTTGGTGCCTGAGATAGACTCCGGTTTCTACCAAGTGGGTACCCTGGGCGGCGGCAACCACTTTATCGAGATTCAGCAGGATGAAGAAGGTTTGACCGGCTTGATGGTGCACTCCGGGAGTAGGAATTTCGGTTATAAGATATGCAATTACTTTAACAAAATTGCAAAAGAGCTTAATGCAAAATGGAAATCAGCTGTTCCTGCATCATATGACCTGGCTTACCTTCCAGTGGATAGTGAAGAGGGGCAGCAGTACATCTCCTGGATGAAGCTGGCACAGGATTTTGCCAGAGAGAACCGCAGCCAGATCATGGAGCAGGTACAGGAAATCTTCTGCGATTACCTTAGCAGGTATGGGTCTATACAGGATATAAGGTTCGATGAACCTATCAACTGCCATCACAACTACGCCTCCTTTGAAGAGCACTATAATAAGAAAGTCTGGGTGCACCGCAAAGGGGCGATCAGCGCAAAAAATGGGGAGATGGGTGTTATTCCCGGTGCCATGGGCAGTTATTCTTATATTGTTGAAGGCTTAGGGAATCCGGAGAGTTTTCATTCCTGTTCTCATGGAGCGGGAAGGGTATACTCCCGCAAAAAGGCAAAACAAACCTTTTCTGTCCAGCAGGTAATGGATGATCTTAAGCAGTTGGGGGTTGCCTTAGGCAAGCGCAAAAAAGGTGATGTTGCCGAGGAGTGCCGGATGGTATACAAGGACATTGATTTTGTATTGAGCCAGCAACTGGATCTGGTACGCCCTGTTAAAAGGCTGAAAACCCTGGGAGTAGTCAAGGGGTAATAGCTGGCTATCAAACCTCTGTTTGATGGCCTCAAAATAAAATATGCTACAGTATTATTACACCCTCCTGTTTAAATACATTTGTTAGTCATATGCTTATGTGCTATAATTAAATCCAGAATATAAATAACAATATAAATGATTGGAAATTGGACGTCCATAATTAAATAAGTCTATGCCCAACTCTACTCAAAGCTATGAGCCATAAGGGAGTAGAAACGCAACCAGTTTTGCGTTCTGCTCGCTTTTGTTTTCTGAAGGGGAGATTTAATCAAAGTTACTGTCGGGCCAAAAGATGGTTATTGCTCTAGCAACATTGAAAGAAGGAAATGCAGTTTATTTAGGAGGGGCTAAATGTTGAAGAAAACACGGGATAAATTTATTAAATTATTTGGCGTACCTGAAGTTGCAGTTCCTTATCTTGATCTATTTGTGACTGAACAGGAAATGGATATTGTAGAAGCAATGGATGGCAAAGCAATGACAGCAGAGGAATTAGCCGGCAAGTTAGGTATTAATACAGAAAAAGCCCGTGAACTAATGGAAAATGCCTATATGAAATCAGTCTTAAATAAAGACAAGCAGGATGAAGACCTTTATATTGCTGCGAACTTTTATGAAAAACTCAATTACAGTTGCAAGTTTGATGATCACTACCCTGACCTCCCGAAAAAGCTAAGGGATGAGCTTGATCAATGGTGTTATGAAACATACAAAAAAAGCCCCATCTTTGAAAAAAGGCTCAAAGGTGAAGCTGATAAATCATCAAATATAACCTATCTGCCCTTGGATGAACTGGATGAATACCTTTCAAAATCAAAAAGATTTAGACTCGTTCCCTGTGATTGCCGGAATTTAAAAGACGCCTGTGACAGGCCAAGGGAAACATGTATTCGTTTTGATGATAATATTACAAATCGTACTTTCGGCCGTGAGATCACTAAAGAAGAAGCTAAAGAGATAATAATTAATGCAAATAAAAAAGGACTTATGCTACAAGTTAACGCAGACTGGAGAGAAAATGGAGCTGCAGGGGTATGCAACTGCTGTGCATGCTGTTGTTATCCTGTGCGTGCGGCTATTGAATTTAACAGCAAGGGCAAATTTCCTATAGTGGAGTATTTAGCCATATATGATGAAAGTACTTGTACCCATTGTGGGCGCTGTGTAAAACGGTGCTACTTTGGGGTTTTTACTTTTGGAAGTGAAGAAGTTGAAATCAATAGGAAAATAAGAAAGAAAATCATATATGATCCTGAAAAGTGCTGGGGTTGTGGCTTATGTTCTACTACCTGCCCCACAAAATCTATAGTAATGCAAAAACTGAATGTTGAAGGAGAATAGGACAATGGTTTGATAGTCTAGCACAGAATGGACTTTCAAACAAATACTATTTAAGGCAGGTGATGAGATAGGCTCCTGAGTACTTTAGTATGAACATGTAAAGTCGTGATGGCGTAATGGCCTATGCGAACTTGAAGCAGAAATTGCTGATTGTACAAAGTAAAAAGGGAGGAAAATTATGTCTAAAAAATGCAGTATTTTGATCGCTGTATTGTTGATCTTTAGTCTTTTGGCGTTTGGTTGTTCACAGAACGACACCTCAGGAAATGAGTCTGGTGAGAAGCTTTCACCCAAGCACGGTGGTACCTTACGCATAGCCATCGATACGACAACAGCTCTGGATCCGACTTTCCTCACCACGTCAGGTGATAATCAGGCTGCCTCGATGTGGAATGATTACCTGGTTTTTTGTGGTGAGGATGGCCGTCCGGATCCCGAGCGCAGCTTAGCCGAGAGTTGGGAATATGATGAGGCGGAAAAGGCCTGGACCTTTAAATTGCGAAAAGGTGTTTTGTTCCATGATGGCAAAGAGATGACTTCTCGCGATGTCAAGTTTACTTTTGACCGCTTACGTGATCCCGATGTAGGTGCCAAAACTGTGGATCTGTTCTCAAATATCGCTGAAATCACAACACCTGATGAATATACAGTTGTTTTCAAATTAAAAGAAACTAACCCTGAATTCTTATTGGATCTTGCCGACCGTGCAATTCTTGATGCCGACAATCCTGATCTAAAAACCAAAGCCAATGGAGTTGGCCCTTTCATGGTCGAGTCCTATAATCCAGAGGACCGTATAGTACTTAAACGGAACCCAAATTATTGGAGAAAGGACGCTGACGGTAACCCCCTTCCCTATTTGGACGGCCTTGAGCTCATAGTTATTCCGGATAAAACAGCTGCGCTGGAGGCATTGCGCAGTGGCCAGGTCGATTTTATGTATGAACCTCCTTCCGAATCTCTGGAATTGTTTGAAAAAGAGCCAGATATAACGCTTTACACGAAACCATCAGCCACTCACTACCTGATTCGCATGCGTGCAGATGTTGCTCCTTTCAACGATGTTCGTGTGCGTCAGGCTCTCAAGCTCGCTACTGACCGTCAAGAAATGCTTGAAGCAGCCTTTGACGGTTTTGGAGTAGTCGGCCTGGATACACCGGTTAGCCCGGCTTATGGCGATTATTACCTGGACGCGCCTGAACCTAAACGTGATGTTGAAAAAGCGAAACAACTATTAGCTGAGGCCGGCTATGCTGATGGCTTAAAACTTACCATCTATTCACCTGAAATCCGTCCAAACTCTGCTATAGCTGTAATCTGGAAAGAGCAGATGAAGGATATTGGCGTCGATGTAGACATTCAACTTGTTCCGAGTGATATCTACTACGTCAATTGGCTGGATTATGAACTTGGTGTTACCGACTGGGGTTCTAGGACACACCCAGGAGTGTTTTTACAACAGGCATATGTCAGTGGTGCCCGCTGGAACGAAACTCACTGGTCCGATTCGGAATTGGATGATTTGGCAGCTAAAATAGCTACAGAAATGGATCATGATAAGCGTGTTGAGATGTACCACAGGGTTCAGGAGATCTTTATGGAACGCGGACCAATCATTGTTCCTGCTTTCAAGCACAGCGCTTGGGCTGCCAGTAAAGATGTGAAAGGTGTCAAACCGCATATAGTTGAGACTGCTGTCGATTTTAGAAGTGTTTACCTGGAGAGGGAATAACAGTAATGTAGAAAGCTCCCCCATCTATTTCTGATGGGGGGGCTCACCATGTAATAGCCGGAGGTATTATTATGGCAATTTGTATACAAAGCAATCAAGAATATAGACATTCTAAACTTTTTAGCATCTGGAGGGGGATCCGGCGCAATACATTAACTGTCATTGGGTTTTTTATTGTAACTTTATTTTTACTGATGGCCATATTTGGTCCATTGTTTGTGCCTTATGATTATGCAGAGCAAAATATTGAACAGAGATTGCAACCACCTTCAGCAGAGCATATTTTCGGTACAGATGAATTTGGTCGTGATGTTTTCAGCCGTGTTGTCGTTGGCAGCAGGAATGTATTTATTGTTGCCGGATCAGGTGCGGCTTTGGCTGTTTTATTAGGACTGTTTCTGGGTTTGGTTTCAGGATATTGGGGCGGTCTACTGGATGATGTTCTGATGCGCTTGATGGAAGTGATGATGGCTATTCCAGGTTTATTATTGGCTATGCTGGTGCTGTTTTCTCTGGGCTCCTCATTTTATAGTGTGATTTTAGTGGTTGGTTTTATGTATATTCCTGTAGTAACCCGGGTGGTACGCAGTGTGGTTTTAGATATCAAGACCCGGGCCTTTGTTGAAGCAGCTAAACTGCGTGGTGAAAGTATTGGCTATATTTTGTTTAGGGAAATATTGCCCAATGTGCTGCCCCATCTTGCCGTAGAGGGATCTATGCGCTTTGTGTATGCTATTTTTATGGTCGCCTCCCTGGGGTTTTTAGGTTTGGGGGTACAGCCACCTGCGCCAGACTGGGGATTTATGGTAAGCGAGGCGCGGCCCTTTTTTAGTGTTGCTCCTTGGGTATTATTTTTTCCTGCCGCATCTATCGCTATTTTGGTTGTAGGAGTGAGTTTTGTGAGCGACGGCTTGCGCAGAATGTTGTTACCGGGTGGTGTGAGTAGTGACAGATACTAGATCCAGAAAAACAATCGACACTGATCCTATTCTAGATGTTAAGAATCTTACTGTAACATACAATACAGACCGGGGACCAATCTATACAGTCCGCAATGTTTCCTTACAGATTGCTGCCGGTGAAATATATGGATTGGTTGGCGAATCAGGTTCAGGAAAGTCTACATTAGCCCGGGCTATTGTTCGTTATCTGGCCGACAATGGACAGATAAAAAGCGGTTCGGTTAAACTCGGCGGCACTGATCTGCTTGCTCTGCCCATGTCCAAGATGCAACAAGTTTGGGGTTCCAGAATCACTATGGTACATCAGGATCCGGCTGCTGCGGTGAACCCATCCATAACTATTGGTGAACAAATAGCTGAGATCGCCCGGTTACATTTACATTTATCATCAGCAGAGGCAAAAGCGAAGGCCGTTGAAATGTTGAAAAAAATGCGCATGCCTGATCCGGAATCGGTGGCCAAGCGCTATCCCCACCAACTAAGCGGTGGTATGCTGCAGCGTGTGGTGATTGCCATTGCATTAACAACAAACCCTCAGCTTTTGATTATGGACGAGCCAACCACAAGCCTGGATGTGACTACCGAAGCAGCAATACTGGACCTGGTCCGTGAGCTATTGACGGAATATAACATGGCAGTTCTTTTCATTACCCACAACCTTGGTGTTGTAGCAAACATCTGTAACCGGGTAGGTGTGATGTACGCAGGGGAGATTTTAGAGGAAGGAACCGTTCAACAGGTTTTTAGAAGCAAGCTGCACCCCTATACCAGAGGGCTGTTAGGCTGCTTGCCAAAGATAACTAATGACAAGCGGAGTGTTAGTTTAACCGCCATCCCCGGTTTTATACCGCGCATGCATCATCTTCCGTCCGGCTGCATATTTAGCCCTCGCTGCAGTATGGTTGAGGATGAGTGTAAGGCTGTACGACCGTCACTGGTGGAAGCTGAAGCAGGCCATTTCACAGCTTGCCGCAGGTGGGAAATTTTACAGAGCAAACCTGACCTGTTAATGGATAGCCAGCATGCAAGGGATTTTACTAAACATGAAGAGGGCCCGGTAGTGCTTAGCGCCAATAATATTAAAAAACACTTTTCTGTTTCAGCAGCAGGGTTTGGATCACTTTTTAAGCGTGGCCAAACAAAAATCAAGGCAGTAGATGGTGTGTCCTTGGGTGTACGCGGCGGTTTTACTTTGGGTGTTGTGGGAGAGAGCGGATGTGGCAAGACAACTTTTTCCCGTTGTATTGCAGGACTGGAAGAGGCCACCTCTGGTGAAATAGAGCTGGAAGGAGAACTGATACCCTATAGTGTTGCAAAAAGAACTCCTGCCCAGAGAAAGAGTATTCAGATGGTGTTCCAGAATCCGGATGCCTCTTTAAATCCCCATTATACAATAGGGGAAAGCGTTGCTCGTCCGTTGGTCTTGATGGGTTTGCCTAAAAAAGAGATCCAGGATCGGGTGCGCCAATTGTTTAATGCTGTGAACCTACCCGAAGATTACATCCATCGTTTGCCTCACGAATTAAGTGGTGGTGAAAAACAGCGCATAGCCATTGCCCGCGCACTGGCGGCCGAACCCACCTTGATACTTTGCGATGAACCGCTTTCATCCTTGGATGTGTCTGTACAGGCTGCCCTGATCAATCTTTTGATAAAACTACAGGATACCCATAAAATATCTTATCTGTTTATTTCACATGATTTAGCGGCGGTACGCTATATCTCCGACTGGATCGCAGTAATGTATTTAGGCCGCATATGCGAGATAGGCTCGGCTGAGGATGTTTTTATGCCCCCTTATCATCCCTATACAGAGGCCTTGCTATCGGCCATTCCAATACCGGATCCCGATGTGCGGCAAGAACGGATTCGGTTGGAAGGTAGTGTGCCCAGCGCCATCAATTTACCTTCTGGCTGTCGTTTTCACAACCGCTGCCCTCGTAAAATAGGCAAGATTTGCGAAGAACAGGAGCCACCTTGGCAGCAAGTGACTGAACACCATCGTATTTGCTGTCACATTACTCTTGATGAATTACGTACTCTGCAAAACGAAGTAATTGTTCGACAAGCGGACAGCCCTAGGGAGGTTAGACAATGATAGCTTATATACTCCGTCGATTTGGTTCTATTTTTGTGATCATGTTTTTAGCCTCTATCATTATATTTGCTATTACACAGTTCTTACCCGGAGATGTGGCTCAGTTGGTGCTGGGTCAGTTTGCCACAGAAGAGGCCATCGCCAATTTAAGAGAAGAATATGGCTTAAATAACCCTTTTTACGTTCAATACCTGGATTGGGCGGTAAATTTCGTTAAAGGGGATTGGGGCGATTCTCTTGTCAACCGAATGCCAATCTTTCCAATGGTGATGTCGAGGTTGCGCAATTCAGCCATGTTAGCTCTTGTGGTTCTGATGATTTATGTGCCATTGGGCATATTTTTAGGAGTTTTAGCAGCTTTAAAACGGGACAAATTGCCTGACCAAATGATCACAACTGTATCCATGGTGTTTGTGGCACTGCCTGTGTTTGTAAGCTCTTTACTGTTGATCCCTTTGTTTTGCCACCATCTAGGTTGGTTGCCAGCAAATTCATCGATCCATCCGGATTCTACTTTTGGTGAAGCATTTCCCTATCTGATTTTGCCGGCGATTGCGGTAGCTCTAAACAGTATCGGATATGTGGCACGCATGACCCGGGCCGGCACAATAGATGTTTTGCGCACTGATTATGTGCGGGCTGCTTATCTTAAAGGTTTACCACGGCGGCAAGTGCTGTTTAGGCATGTTTTGCGAAACGCTCTTTTGCCTACAGTTACGATTGTAGCGATGGATGCCGGTATGATGATCGGAGGAATGCTGGTAGCTGAAGTGGTGTTCGGTTATCCAGGGCTGGGTAGATTGCTGTTATATGCAATGCAAAATCAAGATTTGCCGTTAATTCAAGCCTGCAGCATGGTGGCTGTAACAATGCTTTGCCTGGCAAATTTGGTTGCCGATTTATTATATGGCTTTTTGAATCCTCGGATTCGCGTTAAATGATGAGCCATGTTTTCGTGTAGACTTAAGGTAAATATTTGCAGTAATGAAGGAAGGACTTTACCAGCGGGGGAGGGATGCTTAATGCCAATGAGGAACTATAGTGAGGCAAATTGCAGTGTCAAGACTTTTTGCCGTATGTGTAGCTATCGTTGTCCTATCGTTGTATTAATTGAACAGGGTAAAATTAAAAAAATCACCGGAGATAAAGACCATCCTGTTACTAAAGGCAGACTATGTGTTAAAGGGAGTGCTATTCTGGATTTAGTTTATTCGCCGGCAAGGCTTTTAAAGCCGCTAAAGAAAGTAGGCGAAAGATGGCAGGAGATAGATTTAGAAACAGCTTTACAGGAAATCTCCCAAAAGATACTGTCTATCAAGGAAAAATACGGGGCAAAAAGTGTTGGCGTTTGGAAGGGAGAATCTATAGATTCAATACAAAGTGACATATGCAGGCGGTTTGCCTTTGCATTTGGTACCCCTAACATTTTTTCCAATGATACATTATGCGCTGTTTCAAAACATGCTGCTGTAAAATCGGTGATCGGCAGTTATCCGACCCCTGATTTTCAGGCCGCAAAATGTATTGTTATTTGGGGCTCCAACCCATTGGCATCCCATTTTCCCCTTTATAACGAAATTAAAGATGCTAAGCAACGCGGAGCAAAAGTGCTTTTGATCGATCCGCGCAAAAATAGTTTTGCAAAGTTTGCAGATATGTATTTCCCGATTAAACCGGCTACAGACGGGGCTTTGGCTTTGGGGATTATAAATATTATTATCGAGAATAAATGGTATGACGAGGCTTTTGTCAAGGAATTTACAATAGGTTTTGAGGAATTAGCCCAATATGCGCGGAAATTTAATCCGAGATATGTGGCAGAAGAGACTGGAATCAGCCAGGATGATATTTATCAGATCAGCAAAACCATCGCTGAAAGCGCTCCCCATGTTACCTATAGGGTTGGGGTTGGACCGGAGCATCATGATAACGGTTTTAACAACATAAGGGCCATTGCCTGCATCGGTGCTTTATGCGGTTGCACAGACCGTCCCGGAGGGGATATGCTTGAGGAACCGCCAGCCCTTAACTCTCTAGTTGCTGATGTGCAAGGCAATGTGGAAGAGAAGCCTATTGGGGCAGAAGAATATCCGGTATTTTATAACCACCGACGGGAAGGGCATAGCATCAGGGCAATGGATGCGATGTTGGAAAATGAGCCATACCCGTTGCGGGGGTTAATTTTAACCGGTGCCAATCCTGTTTTAACTAATCCCAATGCAAATAAAGTAGAGAGGGCATTAAAATCTTTAGATCTGTTTGTTGTAAGAGATTTATTTATGACAGACACAGCCAGGTTGGCAGATTATGTTTTGCCCGCAGCAAGCTTTTTAGAGAGGTCAGAGCTAATTAGAGGGGGAAGGCCTCAAAGCATATCCTTAACTAAAAAAGTGCTGGAATTTGATTCATGCCAAAACGAATATCAGTTTTGGAGCAGCTTAGCAAAAAAAGTAGGTATAGGCCAGTATTTCCCCTGGAAGGATGAAGACGAACTTAACAGCTGGATAATAAAACCTCTTGGCTTGAGCTTGGAAGAGTTAGCACAAAAAGCTGAAGGCCACATATATAAGGCTTACAATTACGAAAAATTCCATAAAAATGGCTTTGAAACTCCTTCTGGGAAAGTGGAGTTTACCTCCGATTATCTGGGCAAGTACGGATATGAAAAACTACCGGTTTACCGGCCAGCTCATTATTTAAGTGGTAAGAATAAGGGTCAATATAAATTTATTTTGATTACGGGTGCTAGGCAGTCAAAATTTAATCACAGCTGTTACCATCATATACCCCGTTTTAAAAAAGCTGTACCATGGCCCCTTTTAGAGATCCATCCAGAGGACGCTGCTTCCTTACAGCTGGCTGATGGTGATTTAGTAAAAGTCACATCGGCAAAAGGTTCCTTAAAGATACGGGTTTCCATAGTAGGACAGGATAATATCCTACGGGGATTTTTGCAGATTACCCATGGTTTTGATGAAGTAAACGTAAATAGAATTACCCTGGATGATATACTCGACCCTGTAAGCGGTTTCCCCGCAGTGAAATCAGTGCCCGTTAATGTGACCAAAATATCTGAGGATACTGGCTGCCATTAAATTTAGAAGTGGGCCAACTGCTGGCTGCTGATTTTTTCACTGCTCCATGTCCCCTAGAAAAGGCATCCGGCTAGGGCATCTTAATAACATATATTGTTATTGGATTTTATATAATATAAGTTTCTCAACGGCTATTATTAATACCCGGTGGTGAGGATGATCAGTTTTGTTTTGATAAGTCCTGCCAACGGGTTGTCTGTTTACAGGAATAGAAATGAAGAGATGATAATTCCATAAATAGGTATATTCAGAAATACCAAAACAAATAGGAATTTTTTTAAGTGGTGGCGAATAATAAATTTTCTGATGCCTGAATTGAAGACCTATTTTTTTTGAAAGGAAAATGATTATGGGAAAAGTAGGTATTGTCACAGACAGCACTGCATATCTTCCTCTTGAGTTTAAAGAAAAATACCAGATCGAGGTTGTTTCACTGGTTGTTAATTATGATGACAAATCCGTTCCTGAGGAAGGAATCTTTTACCAAGGACTTGATGATTTTTATAACTGGCTGCGTCAGGCCTCAGTTCTTCCCACTACCTCCCAGCCATCAACCGGAGATTTTTTAGAAGCATACAAGAGGTTAAGTGAGCGAGTGGAGAGCATCGTCTCTATCCACATTTCAGGGGGTATCAGCGGTACAGTAGGTTCTGCGGCTGCGGCTGCCCAGATGCTGCCGGATTTGGATATCACAGTCATCAATTCCGGAACGACCTCCATCGGTCTCTATATGGTTGTGCAGGCTGCTGCCCTGACTGCTGCTGCCGGCTTGGGAAAGGAGAAAGTGTTGGAAAATGTTCGTTATGTGGTAGATAATTTGCAGGTTCTTTTCGTACCCGCTACTCTGGAGTATCTAAAGAGAGGGGGCAGGATCGGAGGCGCTGCCGCACTCTTGGGGAATTTGCTGCAGATCAAGCCAGTGCTATATTTTAATCGGGAACGGGACTATATTATTGATGTCTACGAAAAGGTCAGAACAAAGGAAAAAGGAATCCGCAGGATGCTGTCGGAAATGAAAGAGGCAGGGCCCTATTTAAAAACTGCAGCGGCTCATGTAGACAGTGTTTCGGAGGGTGAGGACCTGCTGAAACGGGTTAAGGAGATCTATCCTGGTACAGATCCCCTATTTTCCGGTGTAGGCCCCGTTATCGGGTCCCATATCGGGCCTGGTACAGTGGGTGTGGCCTGGTATCCTCTTACTCCTGAACTTGATGAGTTAATAAATCATTAAGTGTATTGCTTTTCACTGCGGGCGGCGGTGAGAAAAATATAAAGGCCAGAGATAATGATCAGGTCACCAAGCAACTGCAGCCATCCAGGAATTTCACGGAAGATTAGAAATGCCAGGATTGTTGCTCCAACAGGTTCACCCAGAATGCTGACCGATACCACAATGGTTTTAACATAGCGCAAGGCCCAGTTGTAAACTGTATGGCCGCCGATGGTAGGGATGATGGTAAGCATGATGAACCACAGCCAATCCAATGGTGGGTATGGATAGAAAGGGATTCCTGCTAACAGGTTAGCGATAAATAAGAACACAGCTGCAGATCCGTAAACAAGAAAAACATAAGGGAACAAGGAGAGCTTAACGCGCAGTTGGCGACCGATTAAAAAATATACAGCGATGAAAAAGGCTCCGGAAAAAGCCAGAATATCGCCAAGTAGCGCTTTACCACCAATTTGAAAATCAGCGGCACCAACCAGTATGCTGCCGGTTAAAGCCAAGGCAGCACCGGCCATGCTTTTGGTGCTTATTCTTTCCTTGAAGAAGATGTATCCCAGGGTCACCACGAACAGGGGTTGCATGGTGACCAGTACAGTGGAACTGGCAACAGAGGTATACTCAAGGGATATATTCCAAACAGTAAAATGGACAGCGAGGAAAAGCCCTGCAATCATCGCTGCTATTATATCCCTGCTGTTCATTCCTTGCAGTTCTTTGCGACCACTTCGGTTCAGTGCTAAGGGTGCAAGGAATAAAGCTGACAAACCCATCCGGTAAAAGGCGATCATCATTGGGTGGGCAGTGGACAGCCTGACAAAAATCGCGGAGGTTGATACACACATAACAGCCAGCAGAACTGCTAGGTATGGGTTAAAGGGTGGTTTTTCAACTGTTTCCAAAGAGTGCGCCTCCTCAGTGGTGTATTATAGAACGACTAAATCCCTCTATTATAAAAAAAGCAGGCTTTAAGTGCTGATTCAGTGTCTGTCGGATATATTTATCTGCTGTTTACATTTTATAGTTTTTATGATAAATTCGATAGAGGATCATCTATTTCCTTTATTATTTCAAAAGGCTTGGTACGCTCAACTCTGCAGAGTAGCTATCTGGTTCCATCATCACTTGACAAGGACCGGAATAACGTTTAAAATGTTAAATGCTAATTCACAAAACAGTGATGGTGGGTGTAGCTCAGTTGGATAGAGCATCAGGTTGTGGCCCTGAGGGTCGTGGGTTCAAGTCCCATCACCCACCCCATGTACTGCAGTGGGGCGTCGCCAAGCGGTAAGGCACGGGACTTTGGCTCCCGCATGCGAAGGTTCGAATCCTTCCGCCCCAGCCAAAATCATAATAGTGAATAAAAGTATGTAATAAGCATGCGCCATTAGCTCAACTGGTAGAGCAGCTGACTCTTAATCAGAAGGTTGGGGGTTCGATTCCCTCATGGCGCACCAGCTAAAAGCCAAGCCCCGCAAGGTATTGCGGGGCTTTCAAATTTGCATAGACATTATTGTTACTCCTTTTTGTCAAGAGTGATATTATAGGTATAATAAAGACAATGAGTCCGATAAGGACAGGGTAAATGACTTGGGATTTTATCTGGAAAAACCAGGTGCTATTGTTGGAATAGTACTTGAAGAAAGAGAAAGGGGTATGATGATGTCCAAACATATTGCATTTGCCGGAAAAGGTGGAACTGGGAAAACCACCATCGCAGCTCTTACGATCAGATACTTGGTTGCCAAGAAAAAGGGAACAGTGCTGGCTGTTGATGCTGATCCCAATGCTACTTTGTATGAGGCTTTAGGTGTTGAAGTAAAAGAAACATTATCTGACATAATAGAAGATGTAAAAGAAAAAAAAGAATTGGATGATTCCGAACGCCAGGAAATGATCGAAAACAGGTTTTTTGAAAGTGCTTTGCTCAAAGCTGAGGGATATGACATGATCGTGATGGGTGCGCCCCGGCAGGAGGGGTGTTACTGTTTTCCCAACGCTGTTTTGAAAAACACCATTATAAAATTGGAGAAAAATTACGATTATATGATTATTGACAATGAGGCTGGAATGGAACATATCAGCAGGGGAACCATCCAGGATGTGGATACTCTGCTGGTGGTATCAGACGGGTCCATCAAGGGTGTGCGCGCTGCCAAACGGATCTATGAACTGATACAAACTCTACCTTTTGATGTGGGGGAAGCATACCTGATTGTGACCAGAATTGATGATCCCGCTTTGCTCCAGGAAGAGATCGACGCCTCAGGCTTAAAGCTGTTGGGTGTTGTTCCTTATGATGACCAACTGGCTGAGTTTGATCTATATGGAAAACCCATAGTGGAGCTTCCGGAGGATAGTGCGGCTGTGCAAGCTGTTAATAGTATCTGCGACAAAATTTTCTAACAATATTTTTAATGCTTAATAAAACTGGGGGAGGACTTATGAGTATTAAGCAGTGGCATCATGAGGTGATCGGTGAGAGAGTAGTGAAGGCCCTCCTCAAAAATGGTTTTCATGCTCTTTATTTCGCCGCTAAGGAGCAGGCTGTGGAATATATTTTGTCACATGTTGCCCCCGGTACCAGAGTGGGTTTTGGGGGTTCGATGACCATTAAACAGCTGGGGTTGGGACAAGCTGTCAAAGAAAAAGGTGGTGTGGTTCTTGATCATGGACAGCCTGGCCTGACACCGGAAGAGAAAATAGAGATCATGCGGCAGCAGTTGGTCAGTGACCTGTTTTTATGCAGCGCCAATGCTATAACAATGGACGGCTATCTGGTAAATGTAGATGGGAACGGCAACAGAGTGGCAGCATTGACCTTTGGCCCTAAAAAGGTGATTGTTGTTGCCGGTGTAAACAAAGTTTGCACCAATACAGATAATGCTTTTGATAGAATAAGAACAACTGCTGCTCCTATGAACAATAAAAGGCTGCAGTTGGACAATCCCTGTGTAAAAACAGGAACCTGTATGGACTGTGACAGCAAGAACAGGATCTGCCGTATTTTTTCGGTCATCAAGAGAAAACCGGGGAACTCAGATATTACAGTATTACTTATAGGAGAAGAGTTAGGGTTTTAGCCAGGATTTAGATTAAAATTTTGCTTGTATATTTACTTGTTTTTTTACTAGTTTTTTTATCAGGGATTGGAGTGCTGGTCGTTGCAGTTAATCGAGCTGTCCTGCAGTGACAGGCTAATTGTGGAAGCAGGAGCCTTGTTTACAGGCTACAGTTTCATTGCAGGGAATCATATCAGGGTACATATAGCTGATGGAAAAATAGAGCAGATTGAGGAGGATAATGATCAGCTAATACCGCCCATCGGTCACAAAAACTACCGGGTGATCGGTGGTGATCATCTGACAATTATCCCCTGTTTTATCGACTGCCATGTTCACCTGGCATTGGATGGGGTCAATTCTCCATTGGAAAAACAGAGGATGAACCCCCTGCTGCTCAAGGACAGGCTGCAGGATAGACTGTTCTCCTACCTTATCCATGGTATAGCTGCTGTAAGGGACGGAGGGGATAGGGAGGGGATCGGACTTGCCTGCCGGGATATGGTTGACGGGATGGAGTTAAAGGGGCCTTTAGTCATGGCTTCAGGAAAGGCTCTGCGCAAAAATGGTGGCTATGGCAGTTTTTTAGGCCCCGGGCTTGCTTCAGGAGAGTTTGCTCAAATAATAAAAAGGTATGCTCTAGAAGGGATCAACCAGGTCAAGGTCCTTGTTTCCGGTATCGTCAGTTTTAAGGAATACGGCCGGGTTGGCAGTGTCCAGTTTGATTTAAAGGAGCTATCGCAAATTGTGCAGATAGCCGGAGATTATGGCCTTAAGGTTATGGCCCATGCCAGTTCTGATGAGGCGGTTCGATTGTGCATCGAAGCAGGTGTTCACTCAGTTGAGCATGGCTATTTTGTGAGTGAAGAATCTTTGATGGCTATGGCGGAAAAGGGTGTGGCCTTGGTGCCGACAGTTGTGCCGGTCGCGGTGCAAAATCAGCTAAGGCCCGATGGCAGATATACAAAAGACCAGCTTGTTATTGAGCAAACATACCGGCGTCAACTGCGAATGATCCGGCGTGCCCAGCAGTTAGGTGTGATTATAGGTGTGGGAACAGATGCGGGAGCAGCGGGAGTCCAGCATGGTGCTGGGTATTGGCAGGAACTGCAGTTATTCCGGGAAGCGGGGCTTACAACTGAGGAAATTTTAACAGCAGCAACACGAAATGCCGCATATATCGCCGGTCTGGAAGATACAATGGGTCTTATCGCACCGGGCAGACCAGCATATCTGCTTGTTGTGAATAATGATTTGTCCTTTGAATCGGGGCAGTTATCTGGGATCAGATATATGATCCGACCTAAACCTGATGCTGGTGCCGTTAGCTCCTTTCATTACGCCTAATTTGATCATCTGTGTTGGCAAACTGCTGTTGTGATTTTGAGGTAAAGAGGAAAAGAGGGGCTTCTTGCCGAATAAATCAATTAACTATGGGGATAGAATTTCTGATCAACAATTAAGCAAAATTACTGCAAAATAGGATAACCATCTGAACAAAGAGAGCCACCAGAGGAGCAGCAACCTTTTGGGTTCCCCTCAAGAGGTGAAGATTGTGCGATTAGAGGAGAAACAGGTAGGTAATTCCCAGCAGGCTGTCAAACTGCACAGTTTGAATGAGAGAATAATCATTAAGCTGAAAGCTTACTGGGAACTGACGAAGAGCAGACAGACCTTTTTGCTGTTGATTACCGGTTGGGCAGGGTATGCATCTACAGGGCATATGGTCACAGATTGGGTGACCATGTTATCTCTTTTGGGAAGTCTGTTTCTGGCCATCAGCGGCAGCACTGTGCTCAATATGTATGTTGACCGGGATATTGATGCTAAGATGCCCAGAACCATCAAACGTCCGCTGCCTGCCAGGGTGCTCCTTCCCCGGGAGGCCTTAGTATTTGGCTCCTTAATTTCCATTATTGGGGTTGTGTGGGCCTTTACTTTGAGTTCTTTGGTTGGCATAGTGGTCGCTGCTGGTTTGTTTTTTCATGCCGGAGTTTATACTATGTGGTTGAAAAGAAAAACACCCTTTTCGGTAATACCAGGTGGTGTTTCCGGGGGGATGCCTGTTCTGGCAGGTCGTGTCCTGGGCACAGGCAATATCGATCTTGTTGGGGTTCTCCTGGCGCTGTCTGTCCTGCTGTGGATTCCTATTCATATTTTGACCTTTGCCATGAGGTATGCTAAGGATTATCAAGCAGCAAATGTTCCTACTTTTCCAGCTGTTTATGGGGAAGGAAAAACAAGGCTTGTCCTGAGCGTTTCGACAGTTCTAGCCGGGTTGGCTATGGTGTTTGCTGTTTATCTGAATGGTGTGCAAGGATTTTATCTATTGGCTTCAATGGTTGCTGTCATCTTGTTGATCGCTTTTGCTGTGTTTTATTCTGTTTTTCCTTCACCAAAAAGAAACTTTCTATTGTTTAAAGCTGCCTCTCTTTACATGCTGGCCTCTATGCTGCTGGTGGGTCTAGCAGGATAGGATTAAGTTTTCTGGACCATAATGGTATTCACCAGTTGTTCATCAGCTGTAACCCGAGTATTCCCCACTTGAAAGACATAGGTGGGGAATTTTTGTATCATGGTAACCTTTACCCCTGGTAGAATTCCAAGAGCCATGAGCTTATTCAGTATGCTTTTGTTACCGGTATCGATATGGGATACAACAGCTTCTTTCCCAGCTTCCAGTTGAGACAGAGTCATCCCTTCTGGGCATACCGTTTTTCGTTGTCCATGTCTCCTACCTGCACCGGCAGCCCGTCTGCGGCGACGGAACCACTTCCAGACAAAGTTCTCCTGGGGCATTTCAAAACCGCAGTGAGGGCACTTTATTTTGCCGCAGTTTGCCTGCAGTGGGCAGGACTTACAAGCTGTTGTCTTTGATTCATTGAATTCATATCCGCAGAAACTGCATTTCATTTATATATTTCCTCCTCAAGCTGTCAGCTATCCTCATCTCTGTGCTCCCTAGTCGCTTTCTGACCATTGATGCTGACACCGTTTCTCTTATAAGGTTACTCCTAGAACTGTGAGCAGTAAATTGAGAATAATACCGCATATAAAGGCAAAAGCAAAAACAAAGCATCCAATGGCTAATCCGGTTTTCCAACCTCTCTCTTTGATCATAATGGCGAACTGGGCGACACAGGGCACAAAGAGAGTAAGGGTGACTGCGGCTACCACCAACTGAACCCCGGTGAGCGAATTTTGTAAATCATAAAGCCCTGCTGCTCCATAATCCCTGCGAAAGAACCCGAACAAAAATATCTCTGCAGCTTCAGGGGGAAGCCCCAGGGCATACATCAGTGGTGCAGCTGCATTGATGATGGCATCAAATAATCCGGTGATCTTCCCGATCCAAATCAACACACTGGCCAAAATGAAAAAGGGAATGATCTCCAAAAAGTACCATTGCATGCGGGAAAGGGTCTTTTCTAAAATATTGGAAAGCTTGGGCAGCCTTAATGGCGGCAGTTCCATATAAAAAGCCGGTTTTTCTCCAGGCATCAACTGGGCTGCCAGGTAGCCCACCAGCAAGAAAATCATGATCACAAAGCCTACCCAGATCCCCAGTGATGCCGGGTTTGCAGAGAGCAAGGCCAGTATTACACCCAGTTGTGCGGAGCAGGGTATAGCCAGTGCCAACAAGAGGGTAGCGATTACTCTCTCTCTTTTAGTTTCCAGCGTTCTGCTCACCATGGTAGCCATCGTGTCACAACCAAACCCCAGTGTGATAGGGATCACCGCCCTACCGTTGAGCCCGATCTTTTTAAAGAGCCGGTCCACCAGCAGAGCAAGGCGGGGTAGGTAGCCCGAATCCTCTAAAAGGGAAAATGCTAAGAAAAAAGTGGCCACAATGGGGAGGATGATGGCTACTGCATAGCGCAGGCCCAAAGTGATAATACCGTAGTCAAAGGCAATCAGTGTCTGGATTGAGTGCCAGGGAATCAGTTTTGCTGTGATTTGGTTGACCCAAGGATTGATGTAGTTTTCAAAAAGATTTCCTTCGATCAGATCAACCAGTGTTCCGGCACCGAATTGACCCACGAACTTGTACAATCCAAAATAAAGAACTAGCAGAAGAATAGGGATTCCAGTAATGGGGTTAATTGTAATGCGATCAAGCCATGACTGGAGGCGTGTCTCTTTTTTGCTGTCAGTTATTACACCCGAAAGGATCTGATCAGCCCTTTGCCTGCACTGCAGAGTGATCACATAGCGCAGGGGGTCCTTGTATTTGGACTTGGTCTGCTGAATAATAGAAAATATTTTGGGGAAATCTGCCTCCCTCAGTTTGGCCAGTTGAGTGATCTCATCATCCTCCTGAAGCAGGAGTAAGGCGATCATGCGCTTAGAGAAGTTATACCTGGCTTTAAGCAGTTTTGCGATATTGTTCAGAGCCTTTTCAATGGTTTCATCATACTGGATGATCAGGCCATTAGGCGACATGCTTCCCGACATAATCGGACACCATCCTCTTTAATTCATCTATACCCCGGTTTTGTGCTGCTGCTGTTCCTACAACTGGTATTTTGAGTGCTTTAGCAAGTGCATCCAGATCGATGGTGCGGCCGATTGCCTCTGCTTCATCTATCATGTTGACCGCTAGGATTACAGGCAACCCTGCCTCCAGCAACTGCAAAGTGAGGGGGAGCATGCGCTCCAGGTTTTTGGCATCTACCACATGTATTACTATGTCCGGTTTCTCTGTCAACAGCAGTGTTCTGGTTACTCTTTCTTCTTCAGTGATGGGAAAGAGTGAATACATCCCTGGAGTATCGATTACCTCATAAACCTGCTGGCCAATTTTGCCGGTCCCACGGGCAACCTCTACAGTTGTCCCCGGATAATTGGAAACAGTCACATATGTTCCGGTCAGGAGATTAAAAATAACGCTTTTGCCTACATTAGGGGTGCCTACCAGAACGAGTTTCTTCTTTCCGCGGATTGTGGAAGCTTTAGATGTTTTTTTATCTCTTTTATTAAGCTCTGTGACAGGCTTATCCATAGTTATCTCCTCTCATCTTGAATCCTTATCATCGATTGGTTTGAAGGTATTTTATGAAAGTAATTGATAATGAGAATCATTATCAATTACAGGATACATAATAAATTATTGCTAGTCAACCATATTTGGACAATAAATTATCAATATAATATGCTTTGATGAACCCAAATAGGACACCAGTCTGCTAAAATTTTGCCCATGCCGGTTAAATCACGGTATTATGTTCTTTATTAAGCCATGTGACAAAAACTTGTTATGTTGATAGTGATAATGGTTTTCAATTAATACTACGATAATTTATATTTGTTTATTCATTCCTGGATCTCCAGCTGATAATAACTGTACTTCTACTTAATTTTTGTTGCTATGTTATTAATTGAAAAAATTAGGTTTGGGCGAAATTCGACAAAAAAGACAAAATAACCTGATGAGTAGTAGAATGGAATTCCTAAGTAAGTAATAAAACAAAAAGGATCTCAAATTTCGTCGAACAAGGACTTGACACAAACCATATGTACAAGTACATTATAAATAGTTCAAAATTTCACAAGGTGATCTACTTCCGTTTTTCTTTATAACAAACTATCCACCAAATGATCTTTAATCATACTACTGGTTGATCTAATGGAAGAGGTTCGCAGTAATATTCCCAATACATAATTCTAATAAGTCTTGCTAGAGTGTTTTTCTCAAGGAACCTTGTCAGAAGGAAACAGGACAAAAACATCCAACCAAGTTCTAAAAAGTAAGATTTAAGACGGTTCTCTAGTTTGGGAACTGTCTATTTTTTGCTGAAAACATTCTAACTGCCAGGCAGTGCCAACCATTTTTCCACAAAATCACTGATTACCGGTGCAAGATAAGGAAAATCAATATCAAACATAATCAGCATACTGAGGATAAACCCAGCGATCAGGAGCACAGATGCCACTATTAATTCCTTCCACTGCTGCTCCTTGGCCAGGGGGACTATTTCCAGCAGAATGATCATAATGAAGAGTGCAATTAGGAGCAGCACCATTATATCTACCTCCTTCTGGATTCAGTAGGGGACCGTCGTCCTTTAGGCTCACTATTAACATCCCGCTGATCAGGTTTTTTTATTACAGCAATTAACAGAGTCAGCAGGGGAATAACCAATTGAAAGGGCAGTGCATAAACAGGGTATATTTTATTGTTAAACCTAATATACTCCGCTGGGTTAGGAAAATTATATAGAGCTAGAATGCTCATTAAAACTGCCACAGGCATAACCAGAGGCCTGTAGGAGCGCAGAGAGCATAACTGTGCTGCACCTAAAGATACACCATATAACAGAACCGCTATTTTCAGGAATCCATAAGCCAGGACAAGTAATGAAGCCACTATCTCTACTCTGGTGATTATTTCTGCAATACTGATCGTGGTGATCGCATAATAAGATGGGTAAAGGTATACCTTTTCTGATGCTCCCAGGATTCCAATATTCAGCACAGCGTCAATGGTTAGCACCAGTCCTGCGAAAATAATTCCTTTAAAGGTTGCGGGAACTGCATCCCGCTTATTAGTTAAAAAGGGTAACACCATTAGGAAGGCAACTGTTTCTGCGAAGGGGAATGTGGCTGCACCATGAGCCGCCCATAGCAGTTGTTCTGCAGGGATAGTCAGGACAGGCTGTAAATATTTAATTTCAAAATTTTTCAACAGTAGTAAAATGGTCAATAAATAAAAGAATAATCCTACATAAACAAGTATAACTGCACACCCGGCAATCACCTCGATCCCCTTTTTAGCTGCCGAAACACAGATAAGGCTCATGGCTGCCACCAGGACGATCGGTGGTGTCCTGATCAAAAACAGGGATGAAAGGTATTCGATGAAATCGCTGAGTACCAATGACCCCAGATGGAAGAGATAGCAGAGGAATAGAATGGATATTATTTTCCCCAGGTAGGGGCCATATACTAGATCGCTGATCTCCACTAGGGTTTTATTGGGGAAGCGTTTGCTAAGGAGAAGAAAAACAGCAGCGATTAATAAACCTTCTGTTATTCCGATGAGAATAGCGAACCACGCATCTGTTCCTGCGCCCCTTCCAGGAGGTGCTATGATTGAAGATCCAACGGCAAAACCGAAGATGAGCATTGTCAGGCTTGTGCTGTTGATCCTTCCTTTTTCTAATGCCAAAGGAATCTCCCTTTCATAATGATTATCTCCGCTGATAAATAGGCTCTATCAGTGCACCGCTTGCTTTTATTCGGGATTTGATCTCAAGCTCAATCTTGATACCAGGAAAGAGTTTGGCCCAGTGCTGTTCAAGCTTTTTCCACTGCTCAGGGTATTTGCGGCGAAATTCATCCCCAAATCCAAAGATATCGGCTTTGAGTTCTTGAGCTTTTTTGACAGCACCACTAATTTCCTTTTTAATTTCAGCAGTCTGTTTTTCTTCCAATGAAGCGATCATAACAGGATCAGTAAGGTTCTTACTGCACTGCTGATCCCCAAGATTGGAAGTAACATCAACAGCAATTTTGACAACCAGTTCATTATCTCTGATTTCAGGAGTTATTTTGCTCTGTGCTTTAACTATCTCCAGGCTCTGTTTGCCTTCAGCATGTTCGGTAACAATGATCCCTGTTTTCACTTCACCCAGTATCCAGAGCAACCCTCTGCTTTCTTGCTGGTTGAGTGTTCCTACCATTTTGTCCCCTCGAAAAACCGCAGTGCCTGCTATATCTACCCTTGTCTCTTTTTCACCATCTATCTCTTTTTCTTGATATATTTTGGCAATTGGGGCGATCAACTCAATGGTCTCTGATGCCAACCGTATATTTGCCTCCTGCATGGTAATATCAGGAGCTAAGGCATTTAATGCAGCAGTTTGGACCGCACGATAAAGACACAAGGCAGGTATACTTTTCACACCAACGGGGTGGCGCATGATCTCTCCTGCCTCTTTTTCGGCTACCAGTACCCTTATATCAAGACGGGGTTCGGGATCCCGGGCAAAAAAATCGATAAAATCGTAGATGCCTTGTTCTGCGGCCTCCCTACTGATAACAATTACTTGTAAATGGGATAATAAGAGCCTGTTGGATGCTTGGGTGCTCAACTTACGGACTGCCTGAAAAACTGTTTCTCCGGTGGTGGTTAATACCCGGACAGCCTGTGTTTCAGCTGATCCTTCCCCACCACTTCTAGTTCCCCCACTTTCACCTCCGCTGCCGCTTAGAGCGGCAGGTCTGATCACCTGTGCTGTGAGGAGTATTTTGCCAGGTTCTTCTGCTTGATCCAGGCCGATACCGCTGACAATGGTTACGTTATTGAGTTCCTCCCAATCCCAGCAACCGGTAAACAACACAAAAACAAAGATTAAAATAAGTGATAAAATGAATATTTTCATTAAATAGACACCCTGCATTATTTCTTTGTTCTTCTTTGTAATGAAGAAGGATCTCATTGTTTGTTTCCCCTCCTGCGGTTCTGCCGAAAAGTGTCTGTGTGAGGCATAGACCACAGGGGTGCCCGTATAATCACATCTTTAAGCTTGGCAGTATCGGGGGATGCCAACGGGGACAGGTAGGGAACACCAAAGGATTTTAGAGATGCTAAATGGATCAATACTTCAAGCAGAATGATGGTCAGACCAAACAGACCTAACATTCCCGCTCCAAAAAGCAGAACGAAGCGCAGGATTGTACCCACATCGATAAGGGGGGGCACAATAAAAGTGGCGACAGCAGTAAGGGAGATAACGATCACCATAGCAGGACCGATTAGCCCTGCAGATACAGCCGCCTGTCCGATCACCAGGGCACCTACGATATTTACTGCCTGCCCTAGGGATTGTGGCATTCTGATGCTGGCTTCTCTCAAAATTTCGAAAACGATGATCATCAGCAGTGCCTCCAGAAATACAGGAAATGGTGTTCCCTCCCTAGCGGCAGCAATCGAAATCAACAGGGGTGTGGGGATCAGTTCGTGATCAAATGTGCTCAGAGCCACAAAAAATGCCGGAGATAAAATACTCAGTATAAAGCTGATGTATCTGATCCACCTCATAAAGGTGCCGAAATAGGGGTGAACATAGTAGTCTTCGGGATGCTGGAAACTTTCAATGAACACCATAGGAACAGTGAGTACAAAGGGAGTCCCATCAACCAGTATGGCTGCTCTCCCCTCAAGGAGTTTGGCTGCCACCTTATCTGGTTTTTCACTGTTTGCTATTGTTGGAAAAGGAGAAAAGGGGTGGTCATCGATTAACTGCTCAACATAACCAGATTCCAGAATAGCATCTGTTTTAATTTTATTTAAGCGATATTTTACTTCCTCAATCAGTGAATCCTTGGCAACCCCCTTAATATAAGCGATGGTGATGTCTTTTTTAGTTTTTTCCCCTAGCCTTAGATTATAAAAGGTGAGATCAGGGTCGCGAATAATGCGGCGCAGTAAGGCTATGTTTGTCCGAATATTTTCTGTGAACCCTTCCCTTGGACCGCGCACAGCCCCTTCTGTATCTGGTTCATCAACAGTTCTCCTTTCCCAGTCCCTCACATCCATAACCAGTGTACTGGCAAAACCATCCACCAAGAGTACTACTTTTCCCTCCAGTACAGCGGAAACAATTTCACCGAAATCCTTTAACTCACTGATATCATCAATAAAAATGAAACTATCTTTCAGCTTTTTTAGTGTGCCTGATAATGGTGTGTGTGACTGCACCATCAATGGGTGCAGAACATGCTCGTCAATCCGCTTTTTATCCACCAAGCCGTCAAGGAAGATCAGGGCAGCAGAGGTGCCCCCTCTGGCTAGTTTGAACTGGCGGATGATAACATCACTGCTTTCCCCCAGTACCTGACGGAACAGTTTGATGTTTTTGTTGAGGTCTGCTGTCAGCTGTTGTGCTTTAGTACTGCTGTTTTGATAATTATTTCTTTCCTTGAGCAGGAAAGATAAATTGCGGAGTTTACTCAAAAATCTGAGCACCTATTCTCCTCCTTGCTGTAGATTATTATGATGGTGGTTTGCGCAAGGGGATAATGACATTTGTGTAGAAAATATATAAAAGGGTTCCTCCTAGGAGAATCAGCAGCAGTACAGCCAATATTTTTTCCACCATTGTAAAATGCCCCCCTTTTTACTGATTATTCCTGTATTAATGTAACCAAAAGCATAATGTATTAATCCCGTTAATAGACAGTTGTGCCATTAAGAGATATAATTAGAAAAATTTTTGCACGGACGGTTCTCAATCGGTCATTTGATTCTGTTGGAGTAGGTAAAACCGTCTGATCGGTGGAAAATCGGCTGTTTTCCTGAAAATAAACTTGACTAACAAAATAAGCGATGCTATTATTGCATCGTAAGCGCGGGAGTGGCGGAATTGGCAGACGCGCCGGACTTAGGATCCGGTGGGTAAAACCGTAAGGGTTCAAATCCCTTCTCCCGCACCAAGCAATTTATTGTTTGGTAAAGGCATGCTCAGCTTTTTTGTAACAGCTGAGGATGCCTCTAAGTATGATAAGATAAGGTAATTAAGAACGAGGAGGAGCATAGATGCGTGCAACCCTGGAAAGTATAGAGAAAAACCAGGCAAAAATTCATGTGGAAGTAGAAGAGGAAGTTGTGGCCAAAGCTCTTGATCAGGCCTATCGGAAAGTTGTGAAAAGGGCTGTAATTCCTGGTTTCCGTAAAGGAAAGACACCACGCCCGATCCTTGAAGCTCGTCTGGGGAAAGAGGTTCTTTATGAGGAAGCATTAGAGATCCTCCTCAGTGATGCATACAAAAAAGCAATTGAGGAAACCGCCATTGAACCCATCAATCAACCGGAGATCGATGTTGTTCAGTTGGAAGAAGGGAAACCCTTTATTTTCGAAGCAAAAGTTGAGGTTTTACCAGAGGTAAAATTGGGAGAATATAAGGGGGTTTCTGCAGTCATCCCAGAGGTAAAAGTGGATGATGAGGAAGTGGATGCTCACCTCAAACTTCTGCAGCAGAGGCATGCCAAACTTGTTGATGCCAGTGACAAAGAGGTGAATGATGGGGATATTGCGGTGGTGGACCTGGAGATAAAAGTTGACGGAAAAGTAGAAGAGAGGCTTTCAGGTTCAGAGAGATATGTAGAGGTTGGTACAGCTAGGTTTATTCCGGGTTTGGATGCCCACCTGCTTGGGATGAAGGTAAATGAGGAAAAGACTTTCACCATGGACCTGCCTTCAGTTTTTCAGTATAAAGACATAGAAGGCAAGGAAGCTGAGTTTAAGGTGAAAGTGGTTGCTGTTAAAAAGAAGGAATTGCCAGAGTTGGATGACGAGTTTGCCAAGGATGTCAGCGAGCATGCTACATTAGAAGAGTTGAAGGAAGATCTGCGCAAAAAAATTGAAGAAACAGGGCATATCAATGCCAAACGCATTTTCAAAGAGCGTGTTGTTACCAAGGTTGTTGATCAAGCCGAGGTGGAGATCCCGGAAACCTTGCTTAAGCAGCAGTTGGAAGTAGAAACCAATCGCTTTGTACAGAGATTGGCTATGCAGCGCCTTACTCTAGATGATTATCTGAAAATGGCTAATAAAGATAGTGACGGGCTGCGTCAGGATTTGGAGGCAAGGGCACAGCTTGCAGTTAAGACAAGACTTGTTCTCGATGCCATAGCTAAGGCAGAAGGGATCAAAGTGACAACTGAAGAGTTAAATCAGGAGATCGAAGACCTGGCTGCACAGTATGATTTAGAGGCGGAAAAAGTCAGGGCGGATCTTGAAGCCCGGGGACAGCTTAGTGCCCTGGAAGAAGAGTTGCTCTTAGAAAAGGTGCAGGATTTTCTGGCTGACAATGCTGTGGCTCTCACAGAAGAACCGGTTCAGGAAGAAGCTGAAGCAAAATCCGAAGAAGTTGAAGCAAAAACCGATGAGGAACGGGAAGAAGCACAAGTAGAAGAAAGTAAGCCTCAGGAAGAGCCTGCAGCAGAACAGGGAGAGTAATTTAAGGAGTTAGCTTGTATTGGGGATAGAAGGGAAAAGGCCGCGATTAATAAAAAGCGGCCTCTTTTAACAGAATCATTTATTTGGTATATTAAAATTAGAAAATAATAAAGATAATGAGAGCAGGTGGATAAATATGAAGTCACAGTATTTGGTACCCATTGTGGTAGAACAGACGAGTCGTGGGGAAAGATCATATGATATCTACTCTCGATTATTAAAAGACAGGATTGTTTTTTTAGGGACTCCTATTGATGATCATGTAGCCAATGTTGTTATTGCACAGCTGTTGTTTCTTGAAGCAGAGGACCCGGACAAGGATATTTATCTTTATATCAACTCTCCTGGCGGCTCTATCACCGCAGGGATGGCCATTTACGATACAATGCATTATGTGAAACCTGATGTTTCCACAATATGTATCGGATTGGCAGCCAGTATGGGGGCGTTTCTGCTGGCAGCTGGCAAGAAGGGGAAACGTTATGCTACTCCGAACAGTGAAATTCTGATCCACCAACCTCTAGGAGGTGCCCAGGGGCAGGCTAGTGATATTGAGATTCATGCCAAACGTATCATCAAGGTGCGCGACCGGCTCAATCGTATTCTTTCAGAGTTAACTGGCCAGCCTTTGGATAAAATTGAAAAAGATACTGATCGTGACAACTTTATGGATGCAGAAGAAGCAAGGAATTACGGTATTATTGACGAAGTTATAAAATATCGGGTTGGTGATAAAGGTAATCCCTAAGGGAGGTGTACACTATTGTACAAGTTTGGTGATGAAAAGGGACAGCTGAAATGCTCCTTTTGCGGTAAACTTCAGGATCAGGTAAAGAAACTGGTTGCCGGTCCCGGTGTTTACATCTGTGATGAATGCATCGAATTGTGTAATGAGATCATCGAAGAAGAACTTGGTGAGGAAATAGATTTTGAATTAAGTGATATTCCAAAGCCCAAAGAGATCAAAGAGGTTCTTGACCAGTATGTGATTGGTCAGGAACATGCCAAAAAGATTCTTTCGGTGGCTGTTTACAATCATTATAAAAGAATCAACGCTGGAAACCGTTCTGATGATGTGGAACTGCAGAAGAGCAATATTGTGATGCTTGGGCCTACCGGCTGTGGGAAAACACTGCTGGCTCAGACTCTGGCCCGTATCTTAAATGTGCCTTTTGCTATCGCTGATGCCACATCTTTGACTGAGGCTGGTTATGTTGGGGAGGATGTGGAGAATATCCTGCTCAAGTTGATCCAGGCTGCTGACTATGATGTGGAGAAGGCGGAGAAAGGAATTGTTTACATCGATGAAATAGATAAGATTGCCCGTAAATCTGAGAATCCCTCTATTACCAGAGATGTATCTGGGGAGGGGGTTCAACAGGCACTGCTCAAAATACTTGAGGGAACTGTGGCAAGTGTGCCTCCCCAGGGGGGTAGAAAACACCCGCATCAGGAGTTTATTCAGATAGATACCACCAATATCCTGTTTATCTGCGGTGGTGCTTTCGAAGGGATCGATAAAATAATCCAGAACCGTATCGGCAAGAAAACCATCGGTTTTGGAGCAGAGTTGACCAAACAGGAAAAGGAGATCGGTAAAATATTAAGCCAGATCATGCCGACCGATCTTTTAAAATACGGCTTAATCCCTGAGTTTGTAGGGCGGGTGCCGATCATCGTTACCTTAGATGCCCTTGATGAAGAGGCACTGGTCAGGATATTAACCGAACCCAAAAATGCTTTGGTGAAGCAGTATCAGAAGTTGTTTGAGCTCGATGGGGTTACTTTGGAATTTAAAGAAGATGCTCTCATTGCTGTTGCGCGAGAAGCAATGCGCAGAAAAACAGGAGCACGCGGTTTGAGGGCTATTTTAGAGGATGTAATGCTCAATGTGATGTATGACATTCCATCCAGAACCGATATCACCAAGTGTGTAATTACCAAAGAGGTTATTGAGGAAAAAGAGGAACCCATTTTAGTAACTGAAGACCGTAAAAAGAAAAGCGAAACAGCTTAATAAATCGGTATTGGATAATCAGAGTAAATGGCAAAAGGGTGCATAAGCACCCTTTATTTTTTTGCGCGATCAAGATCAGACCGATCACAGGGGCAGGTTGGGTGACCGGGCCGATCACCTGGACTGTTCCTTCGCGCGATCATGGTGGTTTTTTTATCCCTGCCGCTTGCGACATAAGCTCCGGTTTAACTTGCCCATATACTTTCCGCAGACGTCAGCCAATCGGCTCCTATGCGCCGTCCATTTTAGAAGTCGGATGCAGGAGGTCTGATGTCGGATTTGAATGTTGAATTAGATGTCATGACCAGTTCTCATTATCCAGAAATTTACGATTAGGCAATCGTACTGCATAGTTGGGGACTGCCACCTTGTACTGCAGTACGAAATCGCTTTGGCTGTCGTTAACTGCTCCTTCGTCAAGGGCAAGTAACAACCTTTGCGCTAGCAGGGATAAACCGACCGCTTAGGGCACCGATCAGTGGGACTGTCCCCCCGCGCGATCACCGGGACAGGTTGACTGAATATAAAACTATTAAGGTTAAAAACCACGATTTCTGGTAATAATGAGACTAAATATAAGAAATTACCGGGATAGGAGTTGTGGTTGCTTTGTCTAGTCCTGGATTTAGTGGAATCAGTGGTATGATCGCTGTTATTCAGATCCTTTTTGTTATTGTTGTCGGTTTGTATTTTTGGAATCTCCTGCGCAGCCAGCATGGGAACCGTGTTGCTGTGGACCGGGAGTCAAAAAAAGAAATGGAAAAGATTCAGCATTTACGACGGATCTCACTTGCTGAGCCTTTGGCTGAAAAAACACGCCCTCAACGCTTTGATGAGATTATCGGGCAGGAGGAGGGGCTAAAAGCCTTGCGGGCAGCTCTTTGCGGACCCAACCCTCAGCATGTTCTGATCTATGGGCCTCCAGGTGTGGGAAAAACAGCTGCTGCTCGCCTGGTACTCAATGAGGCAAAATTAAATCCCCTCTCTCCTTTTGGCAGGGATGCCAAATTTGTGGAGTTAGATGCCACTACAGCCCGCTTTGATGAGCGGGGGATCGCTGACCCCCTGATCGGTTCTGTACATGACCCCATCTATCAGGGGGCAGGGCCTTTAGGAATGGCTGGGATACCGCAGCCCAAGCCTGGTGCAGTAACCAGGGCTCATGGAGGGGTATTATTTATTGATGAGATCGGGGAACTGCATCCCATTCAGATGAATAAATTATTAAAGGTAATGGAGGACCGTAAGGTTTTTTTTGAAAGCGCTTACTATAATTGTGAGGATACACATATCCCTGCATATATCCATGATATTTTCCAAAATGGGCTGCCTGCGGATTTCCGGCTGATAGGTGCTACCACAAGGCTGCCTGAAGAGATCTCACCTGCCATCAGGTCACGCTGTGTTGAAATCTTTTTCAGGTCATTGCTTCCTGAAGAAATCCGGAAGATCGCAGAGAATGCTGCCAAAAGGATCAACTTCACTTTTGGACCAGGTGCCCTGGATGTAGTGGAAAAGTATGCAACCAATGGACGGGAAGCTGTCAATATCATTCAGATAGCTGCGGGTATTGCCCAGGGAAGAGATAGCAAAGAGATTCAGACTGCTGATGTGGAATGGGTGGTAAGCAGCGGACAGTATTCACCTCGCCCGGAACGAAAGATACCTGCTGAGCCTGCGGTCGGTTTGGTCAACGGTTTAGCGGTGGTGGGGCCAAATATAGGCACACTCCTTGAGATCGAGGTGACTGTGAACCCGCCACTGCAGGAGCGTGGAGAAATAAGGGTAACTGGGATAGTTGAGGAAGAGGAAATGGGCGGAATGGCCGGAAGGCGTGTGCGCTGTAAGAGTATGATCAGAAATTCAGTGGACAATGCCCTTACAGCCCTCAGGCGCTTCCTGGATGTGGATCCGCGCAAATATGATATCCACATCAATTTTCCAGGAGCGGTGCCGACCGATGGGCCATCTGCGGGAGTTGCTATTGCTTTGGGTATTTACTCAGCGCTAACCAATAAGAAGGTTGATCATCGGGTTGCTTTGACCGGGGAGATTTCTCTCCTCGGTGAGGTTAAACCGGTAGGAGGTGTTGTAGCCAAGGTAGAGGCAGCAGGCAGAGCTGGTGCCGAGAGAGTATTGATCCCTTATGAAAACTGGCAGGAGCTATTTCGGGAAGCTTCTGTGGAGGTGATTCCGGTTAAGCGGTTGGAAGAGGTCATTCGACTTGCTCTTTACCCGATCAAGCAGTCAGAAAAGGTATCAGCATGATTTTGATGCTGCTCTCATTTCCACATTTCCATTTGTGGTAAACTATACTTTGTTGCAGGAATTAACCGATCTGGGGTAGAATGTACTATGTATCTTTAAACATCTTCCCAGATGAAAAGGGGGTGGCATCATATGTCCCAGGAACAAGATCAACAATTGGAAAACAACCCTCAAGTTCAAAGATTGGAGAATGGAGAGCGGGTTATACCCCTGCTTCCCTTACGTGGGCTTTTGGTGTTTCCCTACATGGTTATTCATCTTGATGTAGGAAGAGAAAAGTCGGTCAGTGCCATAGATGAGGCGATGCTTCACGACCGGGAATTATTTCTCGTCACCCAAAGAGAAGCCCAGACCGACGAGCCGCGGGAAGATGATATCTACCAGGTAGGAACTATTGCTGAGATTAAACAACTGCTTAAACTGCCAGGTGGGACCTTCCGTGTACTGGTAGAAGGGTTAAGGAGAGCTAGGATTAAGCGGTATATTTCAACAGAACCTTTTATCCAGGTGGTTGTTGAGGAATTTGAAGAGAGTTATGAGAAGACCCCGGAAATCGAGGCCTTGATGAGGGCAGTGGTTAACCAGTTTGAGGAATATGTTAAAACTGGGAAGAAAATACCACCCGAAACCGCTGTTTCTATTGTATCTATTGATGATCCGGGACGGCTGGCAGATATTATCGCGGCTCATATAAATTTGCGTGTTGCGGATAAACAGTCAATCCTTGAGGCTTTTGATGCAAAAGAACGGCTGGAGGTCCTGGGGGATATTCTTTCCCGGGAGATGGAGATCATCGATCTGGAGCGCAAGATCAATATGCGTGTCCGGAAACAGATGGAAAAAACGCAAAAGGAATACTACCTGCGGGAACAGATGCGTGCCATCCAAAAGGAATTGGGTGAAAAGGATGAGCGCATGGCTGAGGTGGAGGAACTGCGGGAGCGCATTGCCGAGGCCAATTTCCCGAAGGAAGTAGAGGAGAAGGCTTTAAAAGAGCTAGATCGTCTGGAAAAAATGCCGCCAATGGTGGCAGAGGCTGTTGTGGTACGCAACTATATAGATTGGCTCTTGGCTTTACCCTGGTCAGAGGAAACCAGGGACAGACTCAGACTGGACAAGGCTGAGCAGATCCTGGAAGAGGACCACTATGGCTTGAAAAAGCCCAAAGAGAGGATCCTGGAATACCTGGCCATCCGGAAGTTGGCTACTAAAATGCGGGGTCCAATCATCTGTTTTGTTGGTCCCCCAGGTGTTGGTAAAACCTCCCTGGGCCGGTCTATTGCTCGTGCGTTGGGACGCAAGTTCGTGCGAATTTCCCTCGGTGGTGTTAGGGATGAGGCAGAGATCCGGGGGCACCGCCGCACCTATGTGGGGGCACTGCCCGGTAGGATCATCCAGGGTATGAAACAAGCGGGTTCAAAAAATCCTGTCTTTCTCCTGGATGAAGTAGATAAGATGAGTTCCGACTTCAGAGGGGATCCAGCCTCTGCCCTGCTGGAGGTGCTTGATGCAGAACAGAACCATGCCTTCAGCGACCACTATATTGAGGTGCCTTTTGATCTATCTAAAGTTATGTTTATCACTACTGCCAATGTGGAATACAACATCCCGCGGCCGCTGCTTGATCGGATGGAGGTAATCCACATCTCAGGCTATACAGAAGAGGAAAAGGTAAAGATCGCCGAGAGACACCTGATTCCTAAGCAGATCAAGGAGCACGGGCTTAAACCACATCACCTGCAGATCTCAGAGAATGCCCTGCGCACTATTATCAGACACTATACCCGGGAAGCAGGTGTGCGCAACCTGGAGCGGGAGATAGCTACTATCTGCCGGAAAACCGCCCGTGAGGTTGTTAAAAATAAGAAATACAGGGCAAAGGTTACTGCAGCAAATGTAGATGTTTTCCTTGGGATTCCCCGCTATCATTTCGGTACCAAGGAGAAAGAGAATGAGATCGGTGTTGCCACTGGTCTTGCCTGGACCGAAGTTGGTGGCGAGGTATTAAATGTAGAGGTGAGCATCCTCAAAGGGAAAGGAAATATTATGCTCACCGGTAAATTGGGTGATGTGATGAAAGAATCAGCCCAAGCTGGTTTAAGCTTTGTGAGATCCCGGGCAGAGGAATTCAATCTAGAGGATGATTTTCATGAGAAGCACGATATCCATATCCACATTCCTGAAGGGGCTATTCCCAAAGATGGGCCCTCAGCCGGGATCACCATGGCAACTGCTTTGGTCTCAGCGATCACTGGCAGGCCAGTCAGACATGATGTGGCTATGACCGGGGAGATCACCCTGCGGGGTCGCGTTCTTCCTGTAGGTGGTATCAAAGAAAAGGTGCTGGCTGCACACCGCGCCGGTATCAAAAAGATCATATTACCCAACGAAAACAAAAAAGATCTTGAGGATATTCCAGCCAACGTCAGGAGAAAATTGGATTTTGTATTGGTTGAACATATGGATCAGGTGTTAAAAGAAGCCCTTCTTCCCACTGAGGAAGCACAGGAAGAAAGTGGGGAGGAGTCAGCAACAGCCTAATCCAAAGAAAGTACAATTTTGAGTTGCAAAGAGGTTCCGCTCTTGTGTATTCAAGAGCAGGAACCTTTTTTTAATGTGACACGGGGACGGGATTGCTGTCACGCGTGACACAGGGACGGGGGTCTTGTTACGTTGGGTACGTGTGGCAAGGGGACAGCAGGCTGTGGGGTGACACGGAGAGGCCGGTCTTTTTATCACGCATAAATTGTCATGAAACACACATTTTTCATTCCACCTCTAACGACCACCTGGCCTAATCAGTTCCAACAATTGCTGCTGCGGTAATGAATGTTGGCATTCTTCTCACTGAACAGCTAATCATAGAATCTAGTGCATTGCCATAATGGTAATAAATGGGATATGTTAGGCGTATGATAGGTTGGGAGGTGATTATAGATGAGCGTTAATCGAAGGAGCTTCGCTTTGCTGCTGGGAATGGGAACCTCTTTTCTTCTCATTCTTGCTGGAGTGGCGCTGGCTTTTGTGTATGCCATTATTTCTGATCAAGCCACCATTCACCTCAGTTTCTATTTCACCTGTGTGTTCTTTCTCAGCGTTTTCTGTGGCGGTTATGTAGCGGGAATAAACGGAGGCATCAGGAATTGGGTACCAGCAGGGTTGATTGGGCCAATCACCGGTGGGATGGTACTCTTTTTATTTTATAGCACTGCTTTCTTTATTCCAGGTTTTACTGAACTGCTGACTATGATTCTGCTGCCTGCTTTTGTGAGCAGTTCCGGTGCGCTATTAGCTGCTAATAGAGGGAGGAGAAAGGAGCGCTTGAACCGGAACAAATTAACCGGATAGGGTTAGCCTATTGGATTTATCTGCTTTTGTTTGCTGGCTTTGTTCTGGCTGATCGTGTTTTGTCAATATTTTACCTGGTTTGCACTGGTGAGTTGTTCAATGGGTGATATAAGGGGGCAGCATTTGCTGCGTCGATGAGATCTTTTTGTCCATTTAAAGGAGAAGTCATCACTTTAAAAAAAGCGGACACAATGAATTATATCGGAATTGATAACGATTGATATAAGCTTTAAATGTTAAAATGGTCATAGAAACTATTTCGGAAACATGGGGGTTGTCAAGATGAAGGTATTGCTGGTAAACGGAAGTCCACACAAGGAAGGGTGTACTTATACTGCATTAAAGGAAGTAGAGAAAGCGCTAAATAAAAATGGAATAGCGACAGAAATATTTCAGCTGGGCACAGCTCCGATCAGCGGTTGTAAAGGATGCGGCTCCTGCTCAAAAACAGGGAAATGTGTGATAGATGATAAAGTAAATGAGTTTTTAAGTAAAGTGGATGAGGCCGCAGGCTTTGTATTCGGCTCACCGGTTCATTATGCAGCAGCATCAGGAGCCTTAACCTCATTTTTGGACAGGGTCTTTTATGCAGGAAAGGGCAGGTTTGCAGGCAAATTAGGCGCTGCAGTTGTAAGCTGCAGGCGGGGTGGGGCATCAGCGGCCTTTGACCAGATTAATAAATACTTTACTATTAGCTGTATGCCGATAGTTTCTTCACAGTATTGGAATCAGGTGCACGGCAATACACCGGAAGAAGTAAAACAGGATTTAGAAGGAATGCAGACAATGCGGACTTTAGGCAATTATATGGCGTGGCTCTTGAAATGTATTGAGGCTGGCAAAAAGGCTGGAGTGCCTGAGCCGGAAAGAGAAGAAAAAGTTATCACTAATTTTATTAGATAACAGAATCATCAATGATGATCGTTTGGCTAATTAATGTCAGGCTGGCATTAACAATTGTTGATATTTGTAGTTTTGATTTTAAAGGGAACCCATTGGGGTTCCCTTTAAATCGTCTTTACTTAAAATATTCGAAAAAAAGCAAACAAGATATCGCTCCGATAATGATCAGCATAGTAAGAATCCTGGCAAGGTAACTCCCTTTCGTCAACTGATTTAAGTCCCCAATGGTTGAGCGGTTTATTGAATCAGCCAAATTGATCATTGGATGCTTTTTATAGTCTTCGATTTTGCTTTTCTCCAGTTTGTTTTTTTCATTTTGGATATCCATAAGTTTGCCCTCCTATTAGCTAGGAGTTGGTACAAAATTAAAATAACAGCCTTGTCTCTTATTTTAATGTTACAGGAATCATCTTCCATTTACAAGCAGTTTATGCATTTCTTATGCTTTCCTCCAATATATCCTGTGCTTCCTGAACAGAACAGTTTCTGTGGATCAACTGCCAGGCGGCATTGAGCAGTGCAGCAGGGTGGGGGCTCTGCCAGATGTTCCTGCCCATGACGATGCCCTGGGCGCCGCTCTGCAGTGCACCGTGGATCATCTTCAAGGTATCCAGATCTGTTTCACATTTAGGGCCGCCGGCGATCATAATGGGCACAGGGCAACCGGCTACAACATCTTCAAATCCCTTTTCTGTGTAATAGGTTTTGATCAGATCTGCTCCATGCTCAGCTGCTACCCGGGCGCTGAGGGCAAGGAACTTGGCATCATTTTTCTTTTCTCCCACTTCCTTGCCTAGGCCGATGACCCCTAAAAGGGGCACATTCCAGCGGTGGCATTGATCTGCAGCCCGAGAAAGACCGATCAAAGTTTCCCGCTCATTTTTTGAGCCGACGAAGGCTGAGACTGCCATAGCATCAGCGCCTAGAGTCAGCACCTCCTCAATAGATGTGACTAAGCCCTCATTTGTGATATCAGGCCCTGCAATGGTTGCACCACCTGAACTGCGCAGGATAACACCAGGGGTTCCCCTAGGGTTAAAGGCATGGCGTAAAATACCCTTGGTGAGCAGCCAGGCATCCACCAGGCCGGTTCCATCGAGTTTGCTGATTGTTCCAGCGATATCCACGATCCCCTTCATGGGCCCCAGGGCATAGCCATGGTCGATGGCAACAACCAGGCTGCGGCCTGTATCAGCTTTGATGATCTTCTTTAATCTATTTTCTAATCCAGTCAAATTGATTACCTCCTGAATAAAAATTTCTTGCCGATTAACGACTGTTCACCGGACGGTTTTGCCGCGCTGAAAACGGATCAGTGGAACCGTCCCTACGCCGGTGTCTGTCAAGCCGGAGCTTAAGAGCAGGCGCAGGGATAAACCAGGTCTTGGGTTCGTCGTGGCGTTTTCTAGAAATAAAGCAATAAGGCAAGCCTGGCGAAACTAGATGTCAGAAGCCAGAGGTCAGAGGTCAGAGAAAAGATGGCCTCCTGTCACCTTAATGCAATGAAGCAAAACTGGCACTGATCAACTAAAACGCAAGCCTGGCACCGTGTTAAAGACCGATCACCGGTACTGTCCCCCTGATCGGGAGTTTACATAAGAACTATACCTTTGATCATCTCTAAGCTGCGGGCGCGTTCCACTGCATCCAGTATGTTGTCCAGTGTAAAGCGGTCTGTGATTAAGCTGCCGGCATCTATCTCCTGTGAGCTGATCAGGTAGAGTGCCTCCCGGAAGTCCTGTGGTGTTGAGGCAAAACTGCCTGTGATCGTGATCTCCTGGTAGTGGATCCAGCGAGGGTCAATGCTGATCCGGTGCCCTGCCGGAGGCCCGCCAAAAATATTGAACACACCGCCTTTTTTCACCAGCGGAAGGGAGTTTTCGATCAGCTGTGGGTTGCTCAATGATGTGATCACCACATCTGCTCCATCACCATTGGTCAGTTCTTTGACTGCTGCAATGGGATCTTGTGTTAGGGGATCGATCACAGCATCTGCACCCAACTTTTTGGCGAATTCCTGACGGTTGGCTTTTGGCTCAATGATGATTACTTTTGCTCCCCGCCATTTACCCAGCAGCAGGTGAATCATCCCCATGGGACCTGCGCCAACAACAACTACCGTATCAGCAGGGTTTACTCTGTTGACCCGCAGAGCTGCCAGGCCGCAGGAGATTGGCTCAGCCAGGGCGGCCAACTCAAAGGATATACCAGCAGGTATTTTAACAACACCTCCCACATTAAGTATCTGACGGGGTATGCGCACAAACTCGGCAAACCCCCCATCGATGCCGTGGGCGAGGCCAAATTCGTGGCGGCAGAGGTTGTGCCTTTCATTGATGCAATAATCACACTCTCCACAAACAGCGATGGGATAAACCGCTACCCGATCACCGACTGCAAAATTCTTCACCCCTTCACCTAAAGCAGATACCTCTCCAGCCACTTCATGCCCTAAAATGGTGGGCAGCTTTTTAGGTAATCCCTGTCCCAGCAGTGTTTTTATATCTGTGGCACAGATCCCTGAAGCCCTCACCCGCACCACAATATCACCGGGTTCAGGAAAGGGACGGGGCACCTCCTCCAGGCGAATGTCATTGGCGCCATGTACAACAGCGGCTTTCATTTGTATCTCACCCTTTCTGTATTTTCCTTTTCCCATCTCCGAATTTCACCCAGCAGTTCAAAGAGCTTTTTCGGGTCCTTACGCCCCGGCTCTGCTTCCACCCCTGAGCAGAGGTCGATCCCATCTGGCTGAACCATTTCCAAAGCTTTTCTGACATTGGAGGGGTTGATCCCCCCGGCCAGAAAAACCGGCAGGGGGGAGTTTTCCACCAGATAGCGGGCTAACTCCCAGTTGGAGGTCTGCCCTGTACCCCCAAAGCGGATCCCAGTTGAGGTTTTCACAACTGTATCCAGTATTAATGCATCTGCTCCTGCTGCGGCTAGATCCCTTAGCTGTTGCTGTAAATTTTTTTGATCAGCTTGTGAATCTGACCCTGCAGCCGGTAGGAACAGGGACTGCCAGCAGCTTAGATTGGGAAAAGACCTCTTTAGTTCAGACAGGCATTCCAGGGGTACCGGGCATAAAAACTGCACTACCTGCGGCTGGCAGTGTTGTACAATCTGTTTGATCTGCTCTTTGTTCTGCTGGAAGACCAGAGCTACCCCGGGAAGGGGGGCATTTTTTAGCAGATCAGCTGCAGCTTCTATGCTCAATCTGCGTGGAGAATAAGGGACATCGATGATCACTCCGAAATAATCTGCCCCAGCCTTATGTACCAGTTCCCGGTCCTCCAGACAGCTAATGCCGCAGATCTTAACCCTGTAGCCATCCCTCTTCAAGGTAGTTCCTCTCCTCATTGTTCTCTATGATCCGGGCACCGGTGTTATCGACCTCTGTTTCGATGATCCTGCTGGATGGGATGCCCTGGTTACGCAGATATTTTAAAATGCGCTCATAAACCAGGGATTGCTTGGTAAGGGCAAAGACCGTTGGTCCCACAGAACTCATCCCTGCAGCCTCTGCTCCCATCTCTCGAAAAGCCCCGATAAATTGAAATATTGGTGCTCCGAACAATCCGTGCTGCTCGCACTCCGCACGTTTAGAACCTGTGAAGGAGATATCCAGCAGGGCATCGCCGATGGCTTTCAGGTCTCCCTTTACCAGTGCCGGAAGGAGATCCAGCAGGATCATGTGAGCCTTGGGGTTCCCCAGCCGCGCATCTAAAAAGCGGGCGCGCCTGAGCAAAAGCCCCACCTCTGCATCAGCTGCTGTATCCTTTCCTGTGTATTCATCCTCCAGGCTGGGCACATCAGGGATGAGGATGATTACCTTAGTGTCCTCAAGGGGCGCCCGGTAAATGATCTCAGCATCATCTGAGCCCACAACAAGGCCGCCGTGAATCCCTACCATTGCCCCGATCCCAGTTTCAAATGTTCTAATTAGATAGCCGTTCCCTGAGGGGCTCTCTTCACAGGCATTGTATCCGGTGATGCGCCTGAGTTCTCTGTTGTTAAAGGGCCTGCCTAAAACCTCGTTGATGCCGATACAGGCGGCACACATGGTTCCTGAAGATGAGCCTAATCCAACATGGCGCCTTTTGTGATCATAAAGCTCAATTTCAAAACCTCCAGGGTATTGGAGAATTTCTTTAAATACCCGTGCAAAATGTAATGCGAGCAAAGGGCGCTCACCATTAACCACGATCTCTGGCCTTTTAATTGAGCGGACCCTGGCTTTGAGGGGAATCTTGACCCCTAAGCCGATCCCCCCGCCCCCGACCCGTTCAATGCTGAAACGGTTCATATCCAGCACTGACATGTGCAGTCGGGCGGGGACCATCACTTCTACCTCCCGTTCTACTACATGGGATACCGTGCGGGGGTTCACACCGCACTGTTCGGGATAGATGATGAATCTCTTTTCACCTGGTTCAAACTCTTCCAGCACAGCGGTCAATCGATCATAGGGGCTGCCGATAATGGGGATTTCGATTTTCTGTTTCTGGGGGTGGTGGCTGATTTTACTTAACTGCATTAATAATCCTCCTCTCCATCATACCGTACTTCCAGGATAAAAAAAGTATTGTTTGCGCCTTCTATCCCCCTTTCCAAAGCAGGAGGGCGGTTTGCCACGGAAGGAACAAAAAAGCACTCCCGCATAGGAGTGCTGACTCTCGCTGGAACCATGATCAGGTTTGATCGATCACTGGACCAACCTGAAACTGAGTCATTAGACTCCACTATGCTTCCATCCTGCCATCCTGCATTTTTTCAAAATAAATTCCTACCGTGTTACCAGTATTAGTATTTTATTATACATACAGTGGAGAATATTACAAGAGGAGTAAAAAAAATTTTACCATTTGCTTGACATTTTCTTAATCAGAAAAGGGCTATCTTTACATAATATAGAGGGTTATTAATCATCCTTATATACAACGAAAGGTCTCGGCACTGCAATGTATACAGCTTTACGGGGCAGTTATTGTCACCTTTATAGACAATTAAAGGCGAAAAAACTGGGCAGGGCAGCAGACGAATTTATACCGGTAGATAGAGCTCTAATTCTGCCTGAATGACCGGTAATTTATATTCCAAGGGCAGACTTGACTTATTACTGCCTTAGATTGGGGGTACAGGGTATATTTGGGAGATCATAAGTTTGAAATTCACAAATTGAATCTGTACTACGGTTCCAACCATGTATTAAAAAATATTGATCTGAACATTGCTGAACATAAGGTGACTGCCCTGATTGGACCATCTGGCTGCGGCAAGTCTACCCTGCTCAGAACACTGAACAGGATGAATGATCTGATCCCTGGGATACGAATCGAAGGGAGTATTCTCCTGGATGGGGAGGACATTTATCAGCCAGAGCTTGATGTGGTAGCCTTGCGCAAACGGGTAGGGATGGTTTTTCAAAGGCCAAACCCTTTTCCTAAGTCGATATTTGAAAACATCGCTTATGGGCCACGGCATCACGGTGTGCGGGATAAGGCAAAGCTGGCTGAAATTGTGGAATGGAGCCTCAAGAAGGCTGCTCTCTGGGATGAAGTGAAGGACAACCTCCATAAGTCAGCTCTGCAGTTGTCCGGGGGGCAGCAGCAGCGGCTGTGTATAGCCAGAGCTCTAGCGGTGAAACCTGATGTCCTGCTGATGGATGAGCCCTGCTCGGCCCTGGACCCTATTTCTACCGCCAGGGTGGAGGACCTCATTTATGATTTGAAAAAGGACTATACTATAGTTGTTGTAACTCATAATATGCAGCAGGCTGCGCGAATCTCTGAATATACAGCATTTCTGCTGAATGGTTCACTGATTGAGTATGATGAAACAAATAGGCTTTTTACCAACCCATCCAAAAAGGAAACCGAGGACTATATTACTGGCCGTTTTGGTTAGCAGGAAAAGGGGGGTAAGCCGGTGGCTAGAAAATCTTATTGTGAACAGCTTGCAAAGCTAAAAGAAGATGTATTGAAAATGGGGACTATGGTGGAAAAGGCTATCTGTCTTGCGGTGAAATCACTTAAAGAGCGGGATGATGAGCTGGCGCAACAAGTTATAGATGGGGATGATCTAGTAGATGATTTCACAGTGAGAATCGAGGACTGCTGTATCACTCTGCTGGCTCTGCAGCAGCCGATGGCACGGGACCTGCGAGTGATCACCGCAGCCATCAAGATCATCACAGACCTAGAGCGGATGGCTGACCTGGCTGTTGATATTGCCAAGGTAACACAGCGGATTTCCGGGCAACCCCTGATTAAGCCGCTGATTGATATACCCCGGATGATGGAGATCACTCAAAAGATGACTAGAATCAGTTTAGATGCTTATGTTAAGGAAGACCCTGAAATGGTGCAATGTTTGATTGATTATGATCATGAAGTGGATGCCTTGTATAATCAGGTTTTTCGGGAACTTTCGATTATTATGGTTGATGACCCACACACCATCAAACAGGCTGCACAACTCCTTTTAGTTGCTAGATATTTAGAGCGGATTGCGGATCATGCAACAAATGTAGGGGAGTCCATTTATTATATGGTTAAGGGTGAGCGTACTGAGCTCAATTTATAGCTTAAAATATCTGTTTCGAAAATCACGGGTTCTGGTACCAATTGACCAGAACTTTTTTGTCTAGTTTTTGTGTTATATGGGGCAGCAAATTCAATAATATTTTGGTTATTATAACTGGGTCAAAATGCATGATCATGAATGCTTGTAGTTCTTACAGATTCAATCTTAAATAATTCCTTAATTTTAAACAAAAATAATAGGGGCATGATATAGGTGTGTATCTCTGACTTTTGAAATAGAAACGGAAACCGAGCGGCTGAAACGGTTCTAGTGATGGTTGGTTGGAAAGATGGGAGATGATTGTGATAATTGCAAGGGCAAGGTGCAGTTTGTGGGGAGTGATTTTGATAGGGCTGCTTATCCTGGCTGGTCTTCCCGGCTGTTCCCGTCCTGATCCGGAGAATACGATCAATATTGCCGGCTCATCCTCTGTTCAGCCTCTATCAGAGGAATTGGCAAATGCTTTTATGGATGACAACCCCGGGATTTTCATCAATGTGGCAGGTGGGGGTTCCAGCGCCGGTATCAAAGCTGCGAAGGATGGGACTGCGGATATCGGGGCATCATCCCGTGAACTGAGTAAAGACGAGGAAAAAGGCCTGGTGATGATTCCTATTGCCATCGATGGGATAGCGATTGTGGTCAACCCGGAGAACCCAGTGAAAAACCTGACTCTTGAACAGATACGGGGGATCTATGCCGGAGAGATCACCGATTGGAAGGAAGTTGGGGGGAGGGAGGGGGATATTAATGCCTTCACCCGGGAGGAGGGATCAGGAACACGGGGAGCTTTTGAAGCTTTGGTGATGAAGGGTTCCCGTATCAGCAGTAAGGTGGGTGTTCAGAACTCCACCGGTTCTTTGCGCACTGCTGTTGCCGGTGATCCCCAAGCTGTTGCCTATATTTCATTGGGGAATGTCAATGATTCGGTCAAGGTGTTGGCAGTGGAGGGGGTTACTCCTAGGGGTGAGACCATAAAAAATGGTTCATATAAGCTGGCACGCTATTTTTACTATTTGACCAAGGAACAGCCTAGAGAAATTGCTAAACAGTTTATCGATTTTGTTCTTAGCCCAGAGGGACAGCAGATCGTCGGAGAGGTTTTTGTGCCTGTGAAATAGGTGGTTGGTGGTTGGTAGTTAGTCGTTGGAAAATGTTCATGTTCAGTGTTCAGTCAGGACATGGGTAACAAAATGGTTCAAGAGATAGGTTGCACTCCTTTACAATAAGTAGATGAAATTACTCCTAGAAGGGTTTCATCTATGCCATGGAAGGAGAACAAGGCTAATCTCTTCTTTTACCAAAATATTATTGATGAGTGGCGAAAGGAGTGTAATACTATACGCCCTTGTGAAGCTTTGAACTACAAAACACCTTCTGAAGTTTATTCGCCAGTGTTACCTATGTCTTGAACCTGTACAACCAATGCTGACAATGGTCAGGCTGCAGAAGTAGATGCAGGAGGCTGGAAGTCTGAATTTGCGGTTTATTATATAAATTAGGCAAAAAGCAAGCCTGGCTGGAATAGAGGTCGGATACCGGAAGTCGGAGGTCAGAAAAAAGTCAATTTAGTGGTTAGGAAGGCAATAAACTAGGTAGGTACTTTAAGGAATAGCCCGTTACAGAAAGGGATGGGAAGGGGGGATTCCGTCTTTGAAAGAAAAAGTGTATGAAAAAATGCTGCTGTTTTGTGCTATGGCCTCAACTCTGGTGGTTGTTCTAGTGGGTTTGTTTGTTTTTCTGCAGGGGTACCCTTTGCTAGCAAAGACAGGTTTTTTATCCTTTGTGTTTGGGAAGGAGTGGCTGCCTGGGGAGGGTGTTTTTGGGATCTTTCCCATGGTGATCGGTACACTGGCGGTGACACTAGGCGCTCTGGTCATCGGTGTTCCCCTGGGTGTCACCACAGCGGTTTTCTTGGTGGAATATGCACCTGAACTAATTGCACTCTGGATACGCCGGGCGGTGGAACTGTTGGCGGGAATCCCCTCTGTTGTTTATGGATTATTCGGTATGACGGTGATCGTACCTGTGGTGCGTTATATAGCTGTGCATTGGTTTGGAGAAGTCTTGTCCCCTGAAATGAAAACCGGTTTTGGGATAATAGCTGCTTCCATTGTGCTGGGAATTATGATTCTGCCTACAGTTGTGAGTATCTCCGAGGATGCCCTGCGTGCGGTGCCCAAGGAATATAAAGAAGGTTCTTACGCTCTAGGTGTACCCCAGTGGCAGACCATCATCCATAATACAATACCTGCCGCCAGCAACGGGATTATGGCTGGTGTGGTGTTGGGAATGGGCAGGGCTATCGGGGAAACCATGGCAATCCTTATGGTAGCAGGTAATGCTCCTGCTCTCCCCAGCTCCATTTTTTCACCAACCCGTACATTAAGCGGGAATATTGGACTGGAGATGTCCTATGCCTCAGGAGAACATGCTCAGGCTCTTTTTGCCACTGGTATTGTCCTGTTTATAGTGATTATGCTGCTCAACAGTTTTGCCTTGTTGATCGCCGGTAAGGGGGTGAAGGTGCGGTGAGTGTGCAGGTCAAGGAGAAGTTGGCGGCATGTTTTGTCTGGGGAGCTGCCCTGCTTACTGTGGGTGCACTGCTTATCATCATCGGCTATATCATGGTCCAGGGATTGGACAGGCTCAGCATCTCTTTTCTTCTGGAAAACCCCCGCCGGATGGGAAGTGAGGGGGGTATTTTCTCCCCACTGCTGGGAACTATTTATTTTACATTGGTTACTATGCTGCTGGCAATTCCCATCGGGGTAGGAGCTGCCATCTATCTCACTGAATTTACCGCAGAGGGGTTCTTAGTGCGCGTCATCAGGTTTTTTACCGATGCCCTGGCAGGTATCCCCTCTATTGTGATCGGTCTGTTTGGATTTGCTTTTTTTGTTGTACTGCTGCGGCCGCTGACCGGTGGCTGGTCAATACTCTCTGCTTCACTAACAGCTTTTTGCATGATATTACCCATCATGATTCGTGTTTCTGAAGAGGCACTGCATGCTATCCCTGCTTCTATACGGGAAGGGAGCTTAGCATTGGGAGTGAGCAAATGGGATACAGTGCTCCATCTGGTGCTGCCCGGCGCCCTCCCAGGAATACTGACCGCAGCATTGTTGGGGATCGGCCGGGTGATCGGAGAAACTGCCCCACTTCTGCTGACCTTGGGAGGCTCCCTTTTAGTTCCCAAATCGATCTTCAGCCCTAGCCGCACCCTGTCTATGCACCTCTATCTGGTGGCGATGGAAACAGGAGAGTTTTCTGTCGCTTTCGCTACAGCAGCAGTACTGGTGATAGTGATCCTTCTGCTCAACCTGGGTGGTTACTACCTGATGCGGGTTTTGGGCAGGCGGATAAGGGGTGCTTAAATGCTGACAGACATCGACTCAGTCACCATCTTGGTCTCCATGTAAGCCCTCCAGGAATTTTTCCTTGATCACTATCAGCCAGCCGTAGATAAAAATAAGAAACCCTGAGATTTGGGTGCTGTTCAAAGCAGACTGTTCTGGGAGCCGTTTTTCCAAATAGGAACTGATCATAAGCAGAAGACCGACAGCAAGGAGGTCTATTGCCCGTGCCCTCTGTTTTTTTTACGCTTGCTGCCACCAAGAAATAGTAGAATATACCAACAGTAATAATGATCAGCATAATAAGATAAAAAGGATCCATTCGTATCACCCTTTAATGCAATAAAACTCCTGAAACCTTTTTCCATAAATGTATCCTTTTCCTTCCTAGCATTAGAAAAACCTCCGGTGTCAAGGGTACACGCGTCAAGGGGACGGCGTGAGTCAAGGGGACATTGCCATGCTCCCCTCTGTCACCGGGAAGCAAAAAGACCGTCCCCGTGCTTCCAGAGTGAAGCAAAAAGACCGTCCCCGTGCTTCCAAAAGACCACCCCCGTGCTTTCCGTGCTTCCTGTCACATCTGGCTGGCGTGCCAAGACCCTATCCCTTTGTCACACCGAACCATTTTTGTTACCCATGTCCTGACTGAACAGACTGAACACGACTACCACCAACCACCAACCACCAACCACTAACAACTAACCACTACTTTGGTTGACAAATGCTGCAATAAAACCGTACAATTGAGAAAAGAATTGGATGAGAGCGGATTTTATAGTAATAGAGGGAGGAAAAATGGCTGAAGACAGTTTAATACCGAAAACCTATGACCCGCATCAGGTGGAGGAAAAGTGGTACTCTTACTGGATGCGGAAAAATTACTTTCATACTGAACCTGAGAAGGGTGGAGAGCCCTTTTGTATTGTTATTCCCCCTCCCAATGTAACCGGTAACCTGCACTTAGGACACGCCCTGGACAACACCATACAGGATGTGCTGATTCGCTGGCGAAGGATGCAGGGTTACAATACCCTCTGGATGCCGGGAACAGATCATGCAGGGATTGCTACCCAGGCTCGGGTGGAGGAACACCTGGCCAAGGAAGGGTTGAGTAAATATGACCTGGGCCGGGAAAAGTTCTTGGAGAGAGTCTGGGCTTGGAAGGAACAGTATGGCGGGGAGATCATAAAACAGCTGAAGAGATTGGGGGCCTCCTGTGACTGGGAACGGGAGCGCTTTACTATGGATGAAGGATGTTCCCGGGCTGTACGGGAGGTTTTTAAACGCCTCTATGAAAAGGGGCTGATCTATAAGGGCAAATACATCATCAACTGGTGCCCTAAATGCCAGACCACCATCTCCGATATTGAAGTGGAACATGAGGATGAGGAATCCAAGTTATATTATGTGAATTATCCCGCCGCTGATGAAGGCGAAGGGATCACAGTAGCCACAACCCGGCCGGAAACCATGATGGGGGACAGCGGTGTTGCTGTTCACCCTGATGACGAGCGTTATAAACACTTGATCGGCAAAAAGGTGATACTTCCCCTGATGAACCGGGAGATACCGGTTGTAGCTGATGAAGCAGTTGACCCCTCTTTTGGAACAGGTGCTGTTAAGATCACACCTGCCCATGACCCCGCTGACTTTGAAATGGGGCTTCGGCATAACCTGCCGGAAATTTTCGTCATCGGAAAGGACGGGGTTTTGACCAAAGAGGCAGGTAAGTATGCCGGGATGACCAGAGAAGAGGCACGGTCTCAAGTGGTGCAGGATCTTGCAAAGCTCGGTTTCTTGGTGAAAGTTGAGGATTACACCCATGCTGTGGGACACTGTTACCGCTGCAGCACAACCATTGAGCCTCTGGTATCAGAACAGTGGTTTGTACGGATGAAACCTCTGGCAGAACCGGCTATTCAGGTGGTGAAAGATGGGCGCATCCGTTTTGTGCCTGAGCGATTTACCAAGATCTATCTCAATTGGCTGGAAAACATCAAGGATTGGTGCATCTCCCGGCAGTTGTGGTGGGGGCACCGCATCCCGGTCTGGTACTGCAGGGATTGTGGCGAAATGATCTGTGCCGTAGATGAGCCACAGAAGTGCACCAACTGCAGCAGTGACAAATTAGAACAGGACCCGGATGTGCTGGATACCTGGTTTAGTTCTGCTTTGTGGCCTTTTTCCACTATGGGTTGGCCGGAAAAAACAAAAGAACTGGATTTTTATTATCCTACCTCTGTACTGGTCACTGGAAGGGATATCATCTTCTTTTGGGTGGCCCGGATGATCTTTATGGGGCTTGAATTCATGAAGGATGTGCCCTTCCATGAGGTGTTTATCCACGGTTTGATCCTGGATGCCTTGGGACGCAAAATGAGCAAATCCCTGCGCAATGGGATCGACCCGCTGGAGGTGATTGATAAATACGGGGCAGATACACTGCGTTTTACACTGGTTACGGGGAACACTCCAGGGAATGACCTGCGCTTCTACTGGGAGAAGGTGGAGAGCACCAGGAATTTTGCCAACAAGGTCTGGAATGCCTCCCGCTTTGCTATGATGAACCTGGAGGATTTTAAGTTGCAGGATGCTGTTGATCTTGAGAACCGGGAGCAATTGGAACTGGCAGACCGCTGGATTTTAAGCAGGCTGAATCAAACCCTGGAGGCGGTCACCGATAATTTGAATAATTATGAACTGGGTGAGGCAGCCCGTGTCCTTTATGAATTTATTTGGAATGAGTTTTGTGACTGGTATATAGAACTGATCAAGCCCAGACTTTATGGGAAAGAGAGCCCGGAGAGCAGGCGGGTTGCACAAACAGTGCTGCATCATGTGCTGACTACTACAATGGAAATGCTCCATCCCTTTATGCCTTTCCTGACCGAGGAGATCTGGCAACACCTTCCACACCAAGGGGAGAGCATTATGATAGCCCCCTGGCCTGTAGTCAAGCCTGAGCAGTTTGATCAGGATAGTGAGAAAAAGATGGAATTTTTGATGGAGGCAACCCGCGGTGTCAGGAATATGCGTGGTGAGATGAAGATCCACCCGGGTAAGAAGGTACGGTGTGTGGTAGTAACAACCCCTGAGGACAGGAGAATATTGGAGGAAAATAAAGGATATATAGAACTGCTGGCCAACTGTGAACTGGAAATACAGGATCCAGGCGATCCTAAACCGAAACAAGCAATCAGTTCAGTTGTGTTTGGTACAGAGATTTATCTGCCTTTATCCGGGTTGGTTGACCTGGACAAAGAGCTTGCCCGTCTGGAAAAAGAGATCAAAACTATCACCGGAGTCCTGGAACGGGTCAAAAAGAAACTATCCAACCAAGAGTTTTTGGCCAAAGCACCTCCGGAGGTTGTAGAAAAGGAAAGGGAAAAGGAGGCAGAACTAGAGAAGAACCGGGAAGCGCTTTGTAAACGCCTCAATTCCCTGAAAGCATGATTTGAAAATAAGACGCTGGGGGCTCTTTTCCCCGGCAAATTTATTTATATCTGGAGGAGAAGGAATGTACCTGCGGGAAGAAGCACTGGATTTGCACAGAAACAACAGAGGAAAAATAACGGTCCAGGGGAAGGTGAAGGTGAGCAATGCCCGTGACATTTCTCTAGCCTATACCCCAGGTGTTGCCGAGCCCTGTAGGGAGATAGCAGCAGATGCTGGTAAGGTTTATGAATACACCAACAGGGGAAATATGGTCGCTGTGGTCAGCAATGGCACTGCTGTTCTGGGCCTGGGTGATATCGGCCCTGAGGCTGCACTCCCTGTGATGGAGGGCAAGGCCCTGCTCTTTAAAGCCTTTGCCGGTATCGATGCCTTTCCCATCTGCATCAGATCCAGAAAGGTTGAAGAGGTTGTCCAAACAGTTTTAAATCTGGAACCTACCTTTGGTGGTATTAATCTGGAAGATATCTCAGCTCCCAGCTGTTTTGAGATCGAACGCCTGCTTAAAGAAAAGTGCAGGATACCTGTTTTTCATGATGATCAGCATGGAACAGCTATTGTCTGCCTGGCGGCACTGCTCAATGCCATCAAGTTAGTCGGTAAGGAATTGAAGGAACTTCAGGTTGTGGTCAATGGTGCCGGAGCTGCAGGCACTGCGGTCAGCAAACTGCTGATCAAGGTTGGAGTAGGAGATCTGCTCCTCTGTGACCGGGAGGGAGTTATCTATCCTGGGCGGAAGGGTTTGTCCCCTGAACAAGAAGCTTTGTCCAGGATCACCAACCGGCAGGGGCTGAAGGGTTCTCTGGCTGATGCCCTCAAGGGGAGTGATGTTTTTATCGGTTTATCTGCAGGCAATATCATGACCCCTGAGATGGTAAAAATGATGGCCACTAACGCTATAATCATGGCTATGGCTAATCCGGAACCGGAGATCTATCCAGAGGCAGCACTGCAGGGTGGTGCAAGGGTTGTCTGTACTGGTCGCTCTGACTATCCCAACCAGGTGAACAACGTTTTAGCCTTTCCAGGTGTGTTTAGGGGAGCATTAGATGTCAGGGCGGTTGATATCAATGAAGAGATGAACATTGCCGCAGCTTATGCCATTGCGGGTCTGATAGATGAAAATGAACTGCGGGAGGATTATATTATTCCTGATCCCTTTGACCGCAGGGTTGTCCCTGCAGTTGCAGCAGGAGTTGCCCAGGCTGCTATGGAGAGCGGTGTGGCTGAAAAGCCTGTAGACCCTTCAGAGGTGGTCCGTCGGGCCTGGGAAATAATTCAGTATTGAGTAGAGGAGATCACAGACATGAAAACGAATCGCAACCAGCTGTTGCAAGAACTCAAGACCTCGATCATGAGAGGTGACACTGAGGGGACTGCACATCTTATTGAGCAGGGGCTGAAAAATAACTTGAGCTCTGAGGAAATAATGGATCATGTGCTAATCCCTGTGAGCAAGCGCATCGCTGAAAAGTTTCGCGGATCAGATTTTTATATCCCTGATGTGCTTTTTGCAGTGCGCCCAATCAAAACCGGACTTGCAGTGCTTAAAGAACTTTCAGCCAATACGGTCAGACACCCCCATAAGGTTGTGGTGGCTACGGTAGCTGGTGATATTCATGATATCGGTAAAAATCTGGTTGCCATCTTTCTTCAAGTAAATGGGTATCCTGTTATTGATTTGGGGGTTGATGTGCCAGCCGAGCAGATTATACAGGCAGTTGAGGAACATCAACCTGCAGTTATTGCTCTCTCCTCTCTGCTGACTACAACCATGGGGGAAATGGCTAAGGTAATTGAAATGTTAGAAAAAAATCGGCTGCGCCGATCAGTAAAGGTGATTGTGGGAGGGGGGCCTGTATCAGAGAATTTTGCAGAGTTTATAGGAGCAGATGGTTATTCCCCCCATGCCCCAGATATTATCAATTTGGTAAATAAGCTTATCTAAATCTTTTTATCTATTTTAGAATCTATTTTTATAATCACTGGGACTTAAGCCCACCTGTTTTTTAAAAACCTTGCAGAAATAGCTGCGGTCAGTAAAACCTACCTTGGCAGCTGTTTCATTAACTGTTGCATCTGACATTTGTAAAAGGCGTTTTGCTTCTTCAATGCGGGTTCTGTTCACCTGTTCTGTGAGACTGAACCCCATTTTTTTCTTAAAAATGCGGCTTAAATAGGAAGGGCTGATATGGCAGTGGTCGGCAATTTTCTCTAATGAAAGATCCGGTGAAGAATAATTTTCATTGATAAAAGATATGGCATTGTTAATAATAGTTTCTTGTGGGTCCGCATCTTTTGTTGTCAGCAGATCAATATAACTGTCCCCTGTTGTCAACAGCCAGAGGATTACCTTTTCCACAGTATCTGCCTCTTCCAATTCATTAAGGTTTTTGAAGCTGTAGCGGATAGACTCTTCAAACTTTGTGCCGCATTCTGTGGCAAAACGGGTCAGCAGGCTGATAAACTCAATACACATCCCTTTGATGATCTCTATTTTACCTTTGCTGTGGGTGAAGAATTTGAATGCTATTTTTTTCAACAACTCTCTGGCTTTTTCTTGATTAGAAAGCCTGATCTCTCTGAGAAGTTCATTTTCCAATTCTAATATATCCTGTTCTTCAGATCTGTGTATTTGTAGATGTTCTTTTTCATTGTAGTTTTCGTTCCAGAGCCAGGAACTGATCATCCGCAGTTTATGCTGATAGTCAAGGGTAGATGTGCCGCTCTGGGCGAAATAATTGGCAACAACATATAAAAGGTCAGCAGCGGCCTGCATTTGTTCAGCTGAAACAATCTCCAGCTTTTTGGCGGCCTTTTCCAGTGCAGCATTGTCAATATCCAATTTTTGGGTTGCATTCATGATCTCCTTAATGTAATATTTATCAGGTTGCCACATCAGAACCTGTCCGCAGATAAAATTACCTTCATGCCTGCCATTTAAAATAATAGGGCATACCCAGGCGATCAATCCTGCATGGCATTTAAAGAAATAAGGTTCATTCCACTTTTCAGCTTCCTTTCCTGCTCTGGCATAGGATCCGTGGCAGCATTCCAAGCCTTTGGGGGTTGATTTAATCAGTTGGCAAAAATCTGTATCCCCTTTATTGGAGGAAAGTATAGTGCAGCCATTAACATCAGTTACAGCCACATACATCTTGGTAATAGTTGAAAAGGAATCAAGCAGGCGCTGGAGCAATTGCATGTCATTGAGGTTTTCATTTTTTAAATGAATTGCGGACATTGGCTCTCCTCCTAGTATGTTTTAGTATCTATTGTTGTGATCGGCCCCCATAATGTCTGCAGGAATGTGGTATTGAGTGTGTTATTTTTTTACCTATGTGAAAATTCGCACATGATCGGCAGATCTCCTTTTTTTAAATGTAATTTTTAATAATTTTATCATTGGGTTTGTGCTTTTTGGAACAAATTAATACACACAGATTATCTTTTTTTTCTACCAAATAAAAAAATAATTCACAGGTTGGTGAAAAGCTTATGGAGAAACCAAGGATATGTAAACAACCGACTGTTAACAAAGCTTCAGGGGCCCGTACGTGAAGTTCCAGGTGGTGTTTGCTTTGGGAGGTACAAATACTGCCTGGGTGTTTTTTTATTGCTGGTAAAGCTGTCCGATTTGCAACCAAACTTGACACCCCGAAGTCTATTCAGTATAATAGTGCCACAATTGAATGACTTGAAAGACAAAGAACGGGAAGAGTAGCTGATAGCGAAGCAAAAGAGAGGAACCGTCACCGGCTGAAAGCGGTTCTGGTGGAGCTGCGGTGAAAGTGCGCCCGGGAGTCGTGGTGTCGAATATAGCAGTAGACACCAACGGTGGAAGCCGTTATATATCCATTTGAGGGGTATCATACCTGAAGTAGAGTGGAACCACGGAGGAAATCCTTTCGTCTCTAAAGGCGAAAGGTTTTTTTTGTATATATGCGAAATAATGGAGGGGATAACTATGGGTTTTTTCAGAAGAATTAAACGGGATATTCAGGTTGTATTTGAACGAGATCCCGCAGCAAAAAACATTCTGGAGGTAATCTTCTGTTACCCTGGTTTCCACGCCATCTTACTGCATAGATTCGCTCACTGGTTCTATCAACGGGGTTTTGTTTTCCTGCCCAGGTTGATCTCTCAATTTAACAGATTTATAACAGGAATAGAGATCCATCCAGGGGCTAAAATCGGTGAGGGTTTCTTTATTGACCATGGTATGGGAGTGGTGATCGGGGAAACCACAGAGATAGGGGATAATGTGACCATCTATCAGGGGGTGACACTGGGCGGTACCGGTAAAGAGAAGGGTAAGCGCCATCCCACATTGGGTAATAATGTGGTGGTCAGTGCTGGAGCGAAGGTCCTAGGGTCCCTCAACATAGGTAATAATGTGAAAATCGGTGCTGGCTCAGTTGTCCTGCGGGATGTACCCGACAACTGCACAGTTGTGGGTGTACCAGGGAAGGTAGTGAAACGAAACGGACGCAGGGTCCAGGATGTAGCAGCAGATGCTGTGGACCTCAGGCACAATCTCCTGCCGGACCCTGTTGGTGATATGATTGTTGCTCTGCAGGAAAGGATTATTCAGCTAGAAAAACAAATAGAGCAATTGGAGGAGAAGATCGATGGCCCTAAAAGTGTACAACACATTGTCTAAGAAAAAGGAAGAACTGGTTCCGGCGGAAGAACAACAGGTGAGGATGTATGTGTGTGGCCCCACCACCTATAACTTTATTCACCTGGGAAATGCCCGGGCGCTGGTGGTTTTTGATACAATCAGACGGTATTTGGAGTACAAGGGATATCGCGTTACATATGTTCAGAACTTTACAGATATTGATGACAAGATCATCAAGCGAGCCCATGAGGAGGGCATGGATCCCTTGGAACTGGCAGAGAGGTACATCAAGGAGTATTTTCGGGATGCAGATGCCCTCAGGGTTAAGAGGGCAGATATCCACCCCAGAGCCACTGAGCACATCGATGATATGATCCAGATGGTCAAGGTGCTTGTTGAAAAGGGCTTTGCCTATCAGGTAGGTGGGGATGTCTATTTCTCTGTGAGGAAATTTAAGGATTACGGAAAACTATCCGGCCGTACACCGGAGGAGATGCTCTCCGGAGCCAGGGTGGAGGTAGATGAGCGCAAACAGGACCCACTGGATTTTGTGCTGTGGAAAGCAGCGAAAGCTGGAGAACCATATTGGGATAGTCCCTGGGGGCCAGGACGCCCAGGCTGGCATTTGGAATGTTCGGTGATGTCCCTCAAATATCTGGGTGATGGCTTTGATATCCATGGTGGCGGCAGCGATCTCATTTTTCCCCACCATGAAAATGAAATCGCCCAGGCGGAGGCTTATACCGGTTCTGCGCCCTTTGCCCGCTATTGGATTCACAACGGCTTTGTAACTGTTGACCAAGAAAAGATGTCCAAATCTTTGGGAAACTTTTTTATTGTAAGGGACCTGCTGCAGGAGTGGGCACCTGAAATTCTGCGCTATTTCCTCCTTTCTACCCATTACAGAAGCCCACTTGATTTCAGTCCGGAAAGTTTGAAGACAGCCCGTAAAGGCTATAACCGTTTGGCTAATACCTTAGAACTGCTGGATGATACGATTGGGGACCGGGAAGATAGTGCAGTGGGTAGGCTTTCCAAAGAGGCAGAGGAATTTCGGGACCGGATAGCAGCTTGTGTTGCTGAATTTGAAGAAGCTATGGATGATGACTTCAATACAGCTCTGGCATTTGCTGCCCTCTACAATATGGGACGGGAAATCAATAGTTATATCAATGACCGGGCATTTGTTCCTACACCTGCGGCTATTCACGTACTGGTATTAGCCCGCCGCTATTACCAGACCCTGATGGATATTTTGGGGCTGCTGCCCGGGGAAAAAAGGGAATTAGGGCCTGAGTACAAAGAGATGCTCCAGGAGATAATTAATGCTGTTCGGGAGCAAGTGCAGGATCTGCTGCCTGGGGAGCTTCCCGATAATTCATCAGAACTGTTGGATCTGTTGATCTCACTTCGCAATGAAGCCAGAGGCAGGAAGGATTACCAGTTGGCTGATCAGTTGCGGGATGCCCTGAAAAAAATAGGGATTATTTTAGAAGACACCCCACGGGGTACACGCTGGCGCCTTGTGTGATCTTCTCTGCTAGGATCTCTGACATAGTGTAATGAATAGTGGTGTATTATACTATTATCGTTCTGAAATCTGAGTACAGAGGAAGAGTTCCAGTAATAATAAAAATAATAAGAGGGATTAAATCATGAAAGTTGAGTTAATCGCCTATACACCGGACCCGGAGGCCACAGCAGCTGCAGCAGCCCGCCTCTGCTATTCGGCCCAAGGCGCTGCTGATTTAAAGCGGGGTTTGAGCAGAGAGGAGATAACAAAACTGATCAATAAGCTGATTTCCATGGGGCATCTATCACCAATGGAGCATGTCAGTTTTACCTTTGCTATCGAAGGTGTGAGCAGGGCATTATCTCACCAATTGGTAAGGCACCGCATCGCTTCTTATTCACAAAAATCGCAGCGCTATGTGGATGAAAACAATTTTTCTTATATAATACCGCCCAGTATTGCAGCTGAACCGGAGGCTTTAGAATTATTTAAACAGATGATGGCTGACCTGCAGGAGGCATACCGCAAGCTTGCGCGGATGGTTCCCAGAGAGGATGCCCGCTACATCTTGCCTAATGCGACAGAAACGAAACTGGTTTGCACTATGAATGTGCGTTCCCTCTACAATTTCTTCCGGATGCGCTGCTGTCGCCGCGCCCAATGGGAGATCAGGGAACTTGCTGAAAGGATGCGGGAAGAAGTGCGTGCTGTGGCACCTGCTCTTTTTGCATTAGCTGGTCCTTCTTGTGAATCAGAGGGGATCTGCTGGGAGGGAGATTATTCCTGCGGCAGGGCACCTGAAGTGCGGTCCAGGGGATGAAAGAGAGGAAGCCGTAACCTGAAAGCTAAGGGAGGCAGCATTTGATGGATGATGCTAAGGTCTGGGGACGGAATCCTGTTTTGGAGGCTCTTCGTGCCGGGCATCCATGTAATAAAATTATCATTGCCCGCGGCAGCCATGGCGCTGTTGGTGATATTGTTTCCAGGGCAAAGGAGAAGGGTATTCCTATGCAGTTTGTGCCCCGTGATGTCCTGGACCGTTTAAGCGGGGGAGCCAATCACCAGGGTGTAATCGCTTATCTGAGCCCCAGGCAGTATGTTCCTCTGGAGGAAATATTAAAGAGGGCGGAAACAAGGAGTGAAGATCCCTTAATTATTGTACTTGCTGGTTGGGAAGACCCCCAAAATATGGGTGCTGTGATCCGCAGTGCTGAGGCTGCGGGAGTACATGGGGTGATCATCCCCCGGCACAGAGCAGTACCTTTAACTGCAGCTGTAGCAAAAGCATCTGCTGGGGCCTTGGAATATATGCTTGTGAGCAGGGCCGGTAACCTGGCTCAAACCCTGGAGGGTTTAAAGAAATTGGGGATCTGGGTTGTAGGTGCTGATGCAGAGGCTGAGCTTTCTGTTTATGATGCAGATCTCACAGGGCCGCTGGCTTTGGTGATTGGTGGAGAAGGTAAGGGCTTGGGGAAACTGGCTAAGGCCTGTGATTACCTTGTGCGGATTCCCATGCAGGGTAAAATTGGTTCACTAAATGCCGCTGCAGCAGGTTCTGTGCTGGTATTCGAGGTACTGCGCCAGCGCATGCAGGGGGGTAAACAGCAGCGGGGAGGATGAGGTTTTGAATGGTATCCTGCTGGTAGATGGATATAATGTGATCAACAACTGGTCTGAACTGGCTGAACTAAAAGATTCAGATCTGTCCCATGCTCGTGACCGGTTGATTGCAATACTCTCGGAGTTCCAGTCATTGTATGACATGCGGGTAATAGTGGTTTTTGATGCACACCTTGTTAAAAACGGGGTAGAAGTACGGGAGGACTGTCAGGGTGTCGAAGTTATCTATACCAAAGAAGGGGTAACCGCAGATAACTGGATCGAAAGATATGCTGTCCTCCATCACATGGAAACAGCAACGAAAGATATCCCTCTTTTTGTGGTTACCTATGACTGGCTGGAGCAGAGAATCATATCATCCCACGGTGCGTACCGGGTGACACCGGGCGAACTTCGTCAGGAAATTTTAAAACTAAAAAAGGCTGGGAAAAGAAAGTTTGAGGGGCGTTATGATCCTGTGCTGCTGGATCAGCATATATCAAGCAGCACAAAAAAGGTGTTAGAAAAATGGCGCCGTCGCAAGTTCTAATTTCGTTATCATATATCAATTACAGAGTTTAAATATGTTTCCTATTTACAAAATGTTAATTTTCGACACCCAAAAGCTGTACCTTGACTTTACTGTGTGTTAAAGTTATAATGATTTTGTGCTGCGGACAAGCCAAATTTAATCCTTTCCGTATACCCCTATGATGAGAACTACACTTTTGTAGAGAACACCATTTTAAGAATGTAGTGGACAAAGGTGCTGTTCCTCGGCTTGAAAGAAGCTGTTTTTTTGTATCCGCAACACTGCCAAAGAAGTAATAATTAAACACATTTCCTTGCTTAATCACTTCAAGATAAGTACTAAGCATAAGGAAGACCTTAAACATCTACTCAGGAGGCGATGTGTTTAATGACTACCCTCACGAGCCAAGAGCCCTGTAAAACACTTCAGTCTATGGCTGATGAAGATGTAGTTGAACTTGCAAAATGCGGGCGTGAGGTTGCTCTTGAGCACCTGATCAATAAGTATAAGAATTTTGTAAGAGCTAAAGCGCGTTCTTATTTTTTAATAGGTGCGGATCGAGAGGATATCATTCAGGAGGGGATGATCGGCCTTTATAAGGCGATCCGTGATTTTCGGGGGGATAAGCTCTCTTCGTTTCGTGCCTTTGCAGAGCTCTGCATTACCAGGCAGATTATCACAGCTATTAAGACAGCAACACGGCAGAAGCATATACCTCTGAACTCCTATGTTTCTCTCAACAAACCGATCTATGACGAGGATTCTGACCGGACATTGCTGGATGTTATTTCTGGAACCAAGGTCAGCGATCCTGAGGAATTGATCATCAGCCAGGAGGAGTTCGATGATATAGAGGATAAGATGCGGGAAATTCTCAGCCCTCTTGAGTGGAAGGTTTTAATGTCCTATTTGGAAGGGAAATCGTACCAGGAAATGGCAGTAGAGCTGGATAGGCATGTGAAATCTATAGATAATGCGCTGCAGCGGGTTAAACGCAAACTGGAGCGTTACCTGGAAAAACGAGAGCATTAACAGGCAAAAAAATCTTATTAAAGTGGGCTTGATTTTATAATAATTAGTTTGTATAATAGTCACTGTCGAAAGAACCGCCGACGTAGCTCAATTGGTAGAGCAGCTGATTTGTAATCAGCAGGTTTAAGGGTTCGAGTCCCTTCGTCGGCTCCATAAATAAGTTTGCGTGGAGAGGTGCCCGAGTTGGTCAAAGGGAGCAGACTGTAAATCTGCCGGCGCAGCCTTCGAAGGTTCGAATCCTTCCCTCTCCACCATTTATATCCTTTAATTATGCCCACATAGCTCAGCAGGTAGAGCGTCGCCTTGGTAAGGCGGAGGTCACCGGTTCAAGCCCGGTTGTGGGCTCCAGGATAAATAAAGTCCCGCAAGGAATTGCGGGGTTTTTTATTTTTATCTATGGCTTTTTAAATGTTTTAGAATGAAAAAGCCGCAACTAGGATTTGTTGTTGCGACTAGCACTAGATATTTTTATTTCTTCAAACTTTACTGTGGGAATTCTTTCCATTTGGAGGATTTCTAATTTAGCTTCGATGCGGTCAAGTGTGTCGGTGATTCTTGAGTTTATATCTTCCTGGACAGATCGAGCATCATAAAGGGCACGTATTTTTTCGATTATTTCATTTTCTATTCTGTCTTCTAGTTTTAGCTGGCTTTTATCGAGGAAATCTATGCGCGATTCAAGCCTTGTTTGCCCTTTTTGCAAGGAGTCAAGCCGTCTGCTCTGCTGCTGCAATATTTTTTCCTGCTGTTCCAAAGTTTCTTGCATTTCTTTTTGGCTAGCGAGGATTTCTCTTAATAACTCTTCCACCCAGGTTTCTCCCCTTTGGAATTATATTAATCCCTAAACACCTTGGTTTAGGCATTTTTTATCACTCTGGATCTCAGAGAAAAAGTTGCTTGTTTGCATAAGTTAGGGAATTAGATGTTAGGAGATCAGGAGTCATATCTGCCTGATGATGTCCTTCTTTCAGAACATGAATTAGTATCAAAATACAATACCAGCAGGATAACTGTTCACCAAGCGAATCTTATCTTGTTAATTTACAGTTTTTACCTTTTATTATGATAACATAGAGCAGCACCGATTGCAAAAAGAATTTGATCTAAGTCTGTGTCAAAATCTTATGTACTTCAAACCTGATACATTTATATATCCCTGGTTTTTATAAAGACAGCAGATTGTTGTAGAGGAAAAATAAATGCAGAGGCGAGCCTTAGGAGTAAGACTCGCCTTATTACTGGTTTAGATAATTTAACCGTGGGGAGTATTTTAAAGAACAATTATTTAGACAGAAACAGTAGCAGCTTTCATCTTGCGATTAATGCCTTTGTTCAACTCCAGGCCTAAGCAGTAAGCTGATAGCCCACAGCCCTGCCAGACCGATGATGGTGTAAATGACCCTGCTGATTGGGTTGGCACTTCCCCCAAATAAGGCGGCTACCAGATCATATCTGGCCACTCCCACCAGCAGCCAATTAATAGCACCGATGATGACAAGGACCAATGCTGTTTTGTCAAGTGCAGACATCTAATGACCTCCTTCTTGTTGGCTTTTTATAAAATAACCGTTATTCAAGAAAATATACATTGAAAATATACATTGGGAGGTCATTATCCTGCCTATGGTAGCACAGGCATGATCAGGGAACTAGGGTTTTATACCAGATTTTCCGGGTTTAAACAGCTTAGCTCTGGGAGCACAAACCGCCCATCTTTTCTGATCAAAACACCATCGAAATATATTTCACCACCGCCATATTCCGGTGTTTGTATCAAGACCAGATCCCAGTGAAGTGCCGATCTATTCCCGTTGAAGCAGTCATCATAGGCGCTCCCAGGTGTAAAATGTATGGACCCGGCGATCTTTTCATCAAACAGAGTGTCCTTGATAGGTTTTGTAATATAAGGATTGAGCCCAAAGGAGAACTCCCCTACATACCTGGCACCTTCATCGATATCGAATACCTTATTGATCCTATCGCTGTCATTGGCTTCAGCCCGAACAATTTTTCCTTCCTTAAATTCCAGAGAAATGTTTTCATAGGTAAAGCCCTGGTGCAGGGAAGGGGTGTTGTAGGTGATTTTCCCATTGACTGAGTCCCGAACTGGGGCTGTATAGACCTCACCGTCAGGGATGTTACACCTACCATCACATTTGACTGCGGGCAGGCCCTTAATTGAAAACTCCAGGTCTGTACCAGGTCCGGTGATCCGTACTTTATCGGTTTTATTGATCAGTTCCACCAATGGTTCCATAGCCTCGGACATCTTGCGGTAATCCAGGTTGCAGACATTAAAATAAAAATCTTCAAAGGATTCGGTGCTCATATTGGCCTGTTGCGCCATGGAGGGATTAGGGTAGCGCAGGACCACCCATTTTGTATGGGGTACCCGGATCTTACCATGAACCTCATGCCAGTAATATTTTTCATAGATCTCTATTTTTTCAGGTGGTACATCGGAAAGTTCAGCGATATTATCCCCTGAACGGATCCCGATATAAGCCTGCATTTCCTTCATCACAGCACCTTCAAATTTCGCTTTCATTTCCATCTGCTCTCTGCTGGCATTCATCAGAATGGCTCGTTCCACAGCATTGTTTTTAATCATGACAAAGGGAATCCCGCCAACTGCATAAACCTCTTTAATCAGTTCTTTAACCAGTTCACTTTCCAGACCTATAGCTTCGATCAGGATTTTTTCTCCTTTTTGCAGTTCACAGGAATAGTTAACCAGGTTTTTTGCCAGTATGCTTATTCTTGGGTCCTTCACTGAAATTACCTCCATTAGTAAGATTGCTGCTGCCCTTATGTTTTACCTGATGGGCTGATCATAATTATAGATCAAGCACAGTATGGTAAGAAATGATCTGCTAAGATAAGGGATCAAACCTTCCCTGATGTTTTCATTGGAAAGTTAATACCTCTGTGATAAAATACTCACATGCGGGAGGTAGTTTTGCGATCATCCGCCGGCAAGACTCACCCTTTAAAGGTGTGAGGGAGGCGGTTTTTTTAATATCAACTCTCAGGTTGGAGAAGAATTACAGAGGTGAAAAATGAAAGGTACTGTGGCGGGAGTTTCTATTAGTGAGCAGCGGGGAACAGGTAAAGTAAATGTAGGAAAAGGGTATCTGGAAAAGGATAAGGGATTGGTAGGGGATGCTCATGCCGGTACTGAAAGGCAGGTCAGTGTCCTCACATTGGAGTTAATAGAAAAGATTGCCTCTGAAGGGGGTTTTTCTGCTTCTCCAGGAGATTTTGCGGAGAATATCACCATTAAAGGTATAGATATAGACGAAATGGCCATCGGTTCCTATCTGCGGGTGGGCAGAGCCGAACTGGAGGTTGTGCAGATCGGCAAGGTAATTGATGAAACCCATAACTTTAATTTTCATGGAAAGGTCCCACTGGCTACCGAAGGGTGGTTTTGTCGTGTTGTGCGTAGCGGCTGGATTTCTATCGGAGATATTGTAGAGTTAGTCAAGCCTTCAAAGTAGTGTGCTCATACTGTGAAATAATAAACAGAGTGTGTCACCGGAATGGAAAGTTTTTATAGAGAAAAAATTGGACAAAAAGGGTGGATTTGAGTTGGCGAAAACAATCATGTTCCAGGGGACATCTTCTCATGTAGGGAAAAGCATTTTAACAACAGCTCTCTGTCGAATTTTTTTCCAGGACGGTTACCGGGTGGCTCCCTTTAAGGCCCAGAATATGACCCGCAACTCCTATCTTACTGAAAATGGCCTGGAAGTGGGGAAGTCCCAGGCGATTCAAGCAATGGCCGCCGGGGTTGCACCCAGGGTGGAAATGAACCCGGTTCTGATCAAACCGGTCAACAACAGCTCTGCCCAGGTGATTGTCAATGGCAGACCAATTGGTGATATGAGCGACAGGGATTATTACGAGGGCAAAAACTTGATACTTTTTGAAGAGATCAAGAAGGCCTTGGCAACCCTGCAGCGAGATTTTGAAGTTATTGTGATCGAAGGTGCAGGAAGCCCAACAGAGATCAACCTCAAGGACAGGGATTTAGCCAATATGCGCACTGCCCGCATGGCTGAGGCTCCGGTGTTGCTGGTAGCAGATATTGATCGAGGTGGTGCTCTGGCTTCTGTTGTAGGTACACTGGAGCTTTTAGAACCTGATGAGCGTGCTCTGGTGAAAGGTATTGTGCTCAACAGGTTCAGTGGCAAGCTTTCACTGCTAAAGCCTGCCCTTGATTTTTTGGAGCAAAAGACAGGCAAGCCGGTTGTGGGGGTAATACCTTTGATGGAGATCAACATCCCTGAAGAGGATTCCCTGGGCTCTGATGACCATAAAAGACCAATTGAAACTTTGGATTGGGAACAGGAATTCGATCAACTGGCAGCTACCTGCCGCAGGTATCTGGACATGGACAAAATTTATCAATTGCTGGGGTAATTGTCGGCCATTGAGCCATTATTTTTTATTCGGTATAATGTCAATGTAATGCAATTTATACTGTAAGGTGAGCATGGATTTATGAAAAAAGAGCAGTTATTTAAAGCGGCAGGTATCATTACAGCCGCATCCATCGTCAGCAAGATCCTGGGCTTTTTTAGGGAAACCGCACTGGCAGGTGTTTTTGGAGCAACCACTGCAACAGATGCCTATTTGGTAGCGACCATCATTCCGTGGATGCTCTTTTCTGTGATCAGCACTGCCTTATCCACAACACTGATACCGGTCTATACCATGCGGGTACATGAAGCAGGGGATGAAGCTGGGCTGCGGTTTATCAACACACTGGTTAACTTCATTCTGCTTATTTGTCTCATCATGATCATAGCTGGGGTCTTTGCTGCTCCCTGGATCGTCAAAATTGTCGCTCCGGGTTTTCGTGGTGAGGCAGTTGATTTGACAATACTTTTAACCAAGCTTTTGCTGCCTATGATGGTTTTTCAGGCTTTGGCTGCAGTTTTCACAGGCTATCTGCAGGCTGTAGAGCGTTTCACCTGGCCTGCTTTAGTAGGGATCCCCTTTAATGTGGTAATGATTATAGCAATCATCATCTCTGGTGTGAGCTTTGGTATTGCCGGTGTTGCTGTGGGCAGTGTGCTGGCAACAGCATGCCAGATACTGATTATGCTTCCTGGTTTAATCAGGGTGAAATATAGATATCAGTTGGTGATCGAGTGGAAAGACCCGGGCTTTCGGCAGGTGGGTAAGCTGATTGTCCCCATTCTGCTGGCAACCGGTGCTGGACAGCTAGGGACCATTGTCAACAGAATGCTGGCTTCTGGACTGGCTGAGGGCAGTATTTCAGCTTTAAATTTTGGAACACGCCTCACACAGCTGCCTTTGAGTATCTTTATCATGGCAGTGACCACTGTACTTTATCCCACCTTCTCTCAGCTGGCGGCAAACCATGAGATGAATGGACTGCGCCGTGCAATGATAGCAGGTGTCAGGTCCAGCATTTTTTTGACCATCCCCATGGCTGTGGGCTTGATTGTACTCCGGGAACCTATAGTCCGAGTGCTCTTTGAGCGGGGTGCATTTGATGCTCAAGCAACTGAGATGACCGCCTATGCGGTACTGTTCTTGAGTCTAGGATTGCTGCCTATGGCTCTGCGGGAGGTAATCAGTCGCGTGTATTTTGCCCTGCAGGATACTGTAACTCCGATGATGCTCGGTATTGTTGCAGTTGTGGTAAACATTATTTTGAACTTTGTCCTGATCCGGCCCTTTGCTCACGGGGGGTTAGCCCTGGCCACATCTATTGCCTCCTTAATTGCGGTGATTATTCTGTTTTGGGTTTTGCGCAGGAGATTGGGCAGCCTTGGTGGTATGGAGATGTGGGACAGCCTTTGGCGTGTTTCTCTGGCTTCTGGAGTTATGTATGTTGGTGTTGATCTTCTTTGGAAGACATTGATGAGGATTTATCCAACCCCAGGGTTTTTCCTAGAGGCGGGTCTGCTTACAGCAGCTATCTGTGCCGGGGTGGTTATCTATGCTGTTGGAGCCTATATTCTAGGCTTGCCTGAACTGAAGCTGTGCATTGATTATGCTGGTAAGATATTAAGGCGCCTTACTAGCAGACGGAGTGAAGCTGCTGGGCATGATATCAGCTAGCGCTATATGAAGAACAAGGGCTCCCACCTCTTTGGGGAGCCCTTGTTTATAAAAAAGTTATTTTCTGAGATCGATAAAGCGGTCCTTTAATTTTTCCCTCACCTGAGGCATGGTAGTGTACTCCATTTCATCCAGTGGGAGACGGTGGGGTTCAAAGGGGCCCATGCGGCGCATGTAATTGGCTATTCTGTTTGCCTCCTTCCGGACCTGGTCAAAGGCCGGGTCATCAAACAGATCCTGTGGACCCACCAGTTTCCCCTCAGCCAGTTGGAATCCCAGAGCCACTACCCGCGGTGGGCCGTCAAACCTGGTGGGGCGTGCCTCCTTCATACTGACCGGCATCAGGGGACCGTGATGGGAGCCGCGCATCCAGCCAGCAACCAGATGGGGATAGGTGAAGGGCTCCAGTGCTTCACCAACAGCTGGATATCCGCTCTGGCAGCGAACGATGCAGACCGGATCATCCTTTCCAATATAGCGTCCTGCCATCAGGTTCAACCGCTGGGTACTGGAAACAGCAGCTATATCCTTTGTCTCCCTGTGGAAGATACGCTTGATACAGAAGCGTCCCGGTGCTCCGATAAAGACCAGCATGTCATAGATGTCTTCTGGTGTGGAGAAAACGATTTTTTTGTTTTCAATGGTATCTCTGACCTCAAAATCAAATCCTTTATGCATCTTCGGATCGATCACCAATCCGATGGTGTTGAAGGGATCAGCAAACATTTTGTAAAGGGGTAGGTTCCAGGCGCCGGGTTCTGTTTTATCTGCCATAAAAACGATCACAGGTTCACTCTGCCGCTCTTCAAATTCCATTTCAGCTATCCCGGGCCCAAGCCCTTTGATGTTACCGGAGAAAGCGTCTGCTAATAGATCCTGACCAGCGCCATATTGTTTCAGCTTTTTTGCCACCTCTGTGCACTCAACAAAGGTGTCCCAGGCTAGCTGGTGGATCTCTCCATTGTTTCGACCTGCCTCATGGGTCATGATCAGGTTGATGTCATCACCTACATGTGCAACATAAAAGTCTATGAGAAGCGGGTTCCCAGACAGCTTCTCTCTTGCTTTTTCCAAAAGCTCAGGGTGAACGCCGGAATGACCTACATTGCCTCCAACATCTGCCTTGATTACTGATAGGGTTATTTTTTTCCCCATACTTAATTGGTCCTCCTCTTCAAATGTGTTATACTAATTCATATTTATGTTATACATTACGACACTAGGACTTGGGTTTCCTTCAGAGCAATAAAAATAATTTGGTGCCAAATAAAACATGTAATGGTATGATATGTCGCCAAAAACCCTATCTAAATAACAGTTGAACACCTGACAAAAGAAGGATTAAGGGTGTAAGTAGCGAAATAGTTTAGAAAATATCGTTAACCAAGGGGATGGCTGGTTTGCAGAAGAAAAAGGTGAAAAAGGCTATAATTCCGGCGGCTGGATGGGGAACCCGTTTCCTACCGGCTACCAAGGCACAACCCAAAGAAATGCTTCCGATTGTTGATAAACCGGCAATCCAGTATACTGTTGAGGAGGCTGTTGCCTCCGGGATTGAGGATATTATCATTGTTACCGGAAGGAATAAACGGGCCATTGAGGATCATTTTGACAGAGCCACTGAATTGGAGATTGTATTAAAAGAAAAGGGCCAGCATGATCTATTAAACCTGATCGAGGATATATCCAATCTGGTTGATATCCATTATGTTCGGCAGAAAGAAGCACTGGGTTTGGGACATGCCATTTACTGCGCCAGAAAGTTTATTGGCGATGAACCCTTTGCTGTATTACTGGGCGATGATTTAATCGATGCTCAGGTACCCTGCCTAAAGCAGTTGATGGACATCTATGATCAATACCAGGCATCAGTGCTGGCTGTTCAAGAGGTGCGAAGAGAAGATGTATCACGGTATGGTATTGTTAAACCGATGATAGGTGATGATACAGGGGGAAAGAACTATTTCAGGGTGCAGGACCTGGTGGAAAAGCCTGCTATAGACGAAGCCCCCTCTAATTTTGCAGTGATCGGGCGCTATATCATCAATCCTGAGGTTTTTGAGATTCTGGGCAGAACAAAACCCGGTGCAGGAGGAGAAATCCAACTTACCGATGCACTGGGAGAGTTGGCAAGAATACAACCCATTTATGCCTGTGCCTTTAATGGGGAAAGATATGATGTAGGGGATAAACTCGGTTTCCTTGAAGCCACTGTAATGTATGCTTTGGCTAATCCGGAACTGGGTCCAGACTTTCGCAAATTCTTAAAGAATCTTGCTAAAAATGGGGGTGATTGTTGATGCGGGAAAAGGTGGAAGCTGTTTTAAACAAGGTGCGCCCGATACTCCAGCGTGATGGCGGGGATGTTGAACTCGTTGATGTTGATGAAAATGGAGTGGTCAAGGTACGCCTCAAAGGTGCTTGTGGCGGCTGAGGGATGGCCATCGTTACCCTGAAAATGGGAATTGAGCGGTCGCTCAAGAAGGAGATCCCAGAAGTGACCGAAGTAGTTGCAGTTCGTTAGGATAAAACCCGGGGCCGAACATTTAGGCATCCGGGTTTTCATTATGCGGTTCTACTTCATCATATTTGGTTCTGAGGATCACAATATCGATTCTCCTGTTGATCTGTCTGTTGCTCTCATTGATATTCGGAACACGGGGTCTGTACTCCCCATACCCAATTGCTGAGAGCCTTTCCGGAGATATATTGCAACTGGAGATTAATTCCTGCAGCACATTGGTGGCACGTGCTGTAGAAAGTTCCCAGTTAGAGGGATAACGGGGGGTGTTGATGGGGAGATCACAGGTATGGCCCTCTACTCTGATATAATTGGGCAGATCAGTTAACTTGTCTCCCACCCGGCCGATTATTTTCCGCGCTTCTGGCGTCAGTTCTGCTGAACCTCTGGCAAAAAGGATTGTTGCCTGAAACCGGACCACAAGTCCCCGTTCCTCCAAGTCGACAGTAATCTGTTTACCGAGTTTTTCTTTTGCTATAAATTCATTGAGATCCTGCTGCAGATCAGCTAGATGTTTGGCCTCACCAGTCAGTTCGGGTATAGGAGTGTTTGTTCCTTCTTCCATGATTCCGGCAGGGGGTGACCCTGTAAGTACCATGCTTAAATTTTCTGCCAATGCCCGGAATTTGTCTGCGTTAACTGTGCTGATGGTGTACATCATGACAAAGAAAACCATTAACAGGGTGATCATATCGGCGTAGGTCAAAAGCCACCGCTCAAGGCTTGGACCTTTCTCAGTTGCTGATTCTTTTTTACTGCGCCATCGCACTTACTCTTCACTCCCCCCCGGTTGGATATTTCTTTGTTTTTTGTCCAGAAAAACCAGAAGTTTCTCCCGGATAAATGCGGGGTTTTCTCCAGCCTGCAGTGAAAGGATCCCTTCCAAACAGAGTTCTCGGTAAAACATCTCTTTTTTGTGTTTGATTTTCAGTTTTGAAGCAAAGGGAAGCCAGATAAGGTTAGCGAAACTGATGCCGTAAAGTGTGGCGATAAAAGCCATTGCAATAGCAGGACCAAGTCTTGATGGTTCATCCATATGGCCTAAAACATTAACAAGTCCCATCACCGTTCCGATAATACCCATGGTCGGTGAATAACCACCTGCTGCTTCAAAAATGCTGATATTGGTTTTGTGGCGTTCTTCCATACAGTGGATTTCCGTTTCCAAGAGGCCCTGCAGCAGTGAACCTTCTATCCCATCGATAACCAGTTGCACACCCAACTTGAGAAAGGGATCCTCTATCTCATCTAGGTTTTGCTCCAGGCTCAACAACCCTTCACGGCGTGCCTGATCTGCCAGCCGTACAATTTCATTGATCAGTCCGTGATGATCATAATGCTGGTTCTGAAAGGAAACACGTATCAGTACAGGCACTTTTTTTAATTCCTCAAAGGTGAAGGAGAGGACAGTTGCCCCAAATGTTCCGCCGAGAACGATCAGGGCGGCTGAAACAGATGCTAGGGCTCCTAATGTTCCTCCTTCCAAAACAAAAGCTATAACAAGCGCCCCAAATCCTGCCAAAAGGCCCAGAATTGTGGTTATATCCATAAAGTAACCTCCAGAGGAAAATATTTTTGTTAGAATAGTTCTCTATTGTTCGACAATACGGGACATTTATCCTGCCAGTTTATGCTGAAAAATGTTAATAAAAAAAACAAAACCCGCTGTACAATCAATACAGCGGGTGCCTTTTTGATTTCAGCAGGGCAGAACTGTCAGGCAAACCATCTGTCGCGGTACTTATAGATGAAGTTTTCAGCTAAATAATTCAGCGGTTTTCGTGCTGTTGTAAATTTTTCTGCAAGCAGGGAAAGAACTTTGTCCAGTCCCTGCTCCCTTGCTTCATCATAAGTGGCAGCCAGATCGTAGTAACGCCTTCCCTCTTCTTCATAGTCGTGTATACTGCGCTTTTTTTGCCCCACAAAGCGGCTCAAAATCTGGTCATCATCAGTTGAACCGCTCAGGTATTCGGGAAAAATACCTGTCAGGAAGAGGGAAATATCTGCAAGCCTTTTGTAAAAATCATAACGGTAAGGAAGATCCACCAATCCTGCCAATTCCAACACATCATCAAAATTAAGTTCGCTAAACTGGCGCTGGTAGGTCAGGCCCCGTGCACGGTAGACAACTGTTGTGCTGTCCACTTTGGTAAATGAGGCCAGTATCCTGGCCAGATAAGCGCGTAAATCTTTGTTTTGAAGGAGTGCTGCCGTATCCCTAGTATCGAAAACGGGGATGCATTCTTTCTTGCTGATTATTTCCATAGTATAGCTTGTTCTCTCTAGATCCCTTTTAGTCTGCATCAGCAGGATAGTAAAAAGCAGAAATGGGGAAATCTTTAGGAATATATCTTCCTCTTCTTGGACACGCCAAAAAAGCTTTTCATCCTCCAGCATAATATCCACCAGGTCAGGTTTATCCTTGAGCAGATTAACGATATAATCATAATCCTGTCTTTTATCAACCACCGTTTTGACAATAAAATAAAGGTCGGCCTCAGTTAAATCCTGCAAATACGACATTGCAACCTTCATGTGTTCCACCCCCCATTTTTTAATAAATGCTATTAACCACCAATCTCGGGAGACAACGGAACCCATATCGCATCTGGTGGGAATAGGAGTTGTAGTTAAGGAAGAGAGGATAGTGGAGTATCTTTTACTATTTATTTTAGTTTAACATGTGCTGATTCATTCCTCAATGGGATTTACGGCCAGTTTTTGTATTGATGGAGTGGCATGTGGTTTCTCTTGACAAAGGAGTGATAATGGCGTATATAAATTGTTTAATGAGATTATTTTACTGAAATTATATAAATTCCTGGAGAGGTGACGCTAGAAGATGCCGACTTATGACTACAGATGCGAACACTGCGGCCGTTTCCAGGTGACGCAGCGGATAACTGAATCACCTCTGGAAAAGTGTCCGACCTGTGGACAACCTGTCGAGAGGTTAATATCCCGTAATGTTGCTATTGTGTTTAAAGGGCCAGGTTTTTATTGTACAGATAATAGAACTGATTCGGGACCAGATATTGACATTAAGCCGAAAGCGAAAGCTAAGGAAGAAACCAAGACACCATCTAAGGCATAATTGAAGGTTCATTAACAACCACGCAGTTAGTGCGTGGTTGTTTTTTTCTCCAGGCATAAAAAAGCGTAAACTGGTAATAATTTACCTGATCGGTAATACAGGGAGTGAGCTGTAATGAATGAAAAACCGAAAACAATCAGGCTGCAGCGCCTGGAGGGGAGGGAAGAGTTATTTGAACTTTTTCGGCAAGTGGTCGAAAGGTATCGGCGCCAGCAGGTAAAAAAATAAAAGGGGGATCAGCATTTGTCTCCATTTTATTTTGAAATGATCCTCAGGGCTGTCCTTGCTTTTGCTGCGCTATTAGTTATCGCTCGGCTGCTGGAAAAGGGGCGCACTGGACATCTATCCCTATATGAGTACCTGGTGAAAACCCATACAATGCCTGCTACCCGTGAGGATTTGAAAATAGAAAGCCAGTATCAGGGACTCGGCAGCGAATTGATCATAGACGGAGAGGTTATCTATCAGAACCTGGAGCAAAATAAGCTGGATGAGGCCTGGCTGATCAATGAGTTTAACAAACAGGGTATCCAAACCCCGATGAAGTCCAATTGGCTGTTCTTGATACTAATGGATCCCTCTCTGTGGATAAAAAGGAAGATGAGCTTGTTCATGATACCCGCATCCAGGATGACCCCCGTGATTAAAAACAACTCTGGCAGCAAATGCTCAAGCGTCCCCTCAAAGGCGGCGCTCTTTTTATTTTGGCACAGCTTTGGATTTGAAATATTATTTTTTAGAAAGGATTCTGCCCGGAAATCTACAATAATTATATAGGAGGCAAAAAAATGGTTTTATATGGAGAAAAAGTGAAGGGGAATGATGTGAACAAGATCAAGTTTGGAACCGACGGTTGGCGTGATCTAATAGCTGAAGATTTTACCTTTGCCAATGTGCGTTTGGTAGCGCAGGCAATTGCTGATTATTTAAAGGAGTCTGGGCTAGCTGATAAAGGGGTGGTGATCGGGTATGATAACCGCTTCTTATCTGAGCATTTTGCGGCCAATGTTGCTGGAGTAATGGCTGGTAACAGTATTACATCATGGCTGCCTGGGGAGGCTACCCCCACCCCGGTTACGGCCTTTGCAGTAAAGGCCATGGAAGCTGCCGGGGCGGTGATGATCACTGCAAGCCACAACCCGCCCGAGTATAACGGAATCAAGTTTATCCCTGACTACGCAGGCCCAGCTACTCCAGAGATTACCCAAGCCATTGAAAAGTATTTAAACAATCTGCAGGCTGATGATATTTGTTTTCTGCCGGAACAGATAGGAAGAGAACGGGGCCTTGTGCGCGAACTGGATGCTAAACCCTTCTATTTTGCCCATCTGCAGAAAATAATCAACTACCGTGCCATCCACAGGGGCAGTTTGAAGATCGTTTTCGACCCTATGTGGGGAGCTGGTAGAGGTTATCTTGAAGAACTACTGAAAGGAACAAAAAACCAGGTGGAGGTGATCCACGACTTCCGGGATGTTTTATTTGGGGGTTATCTTCCTGATCCCAATGAGCGTGGCCTGGCCCCCTTGCGAGATGCTGTTCTCGAAAAGGGAGCCGACATCGGGCTGGCCCTGGATGGTGACGGGGACCGCTTTGGTGTAATTGACCAGCGTGGTGAGTACTATTCACCCAACCGTATTCTCCCTCTTATCCTTTATTACCTTTTAGAAGACCGCAATTGGCGAGGGGCAGTGGCCCGTACTGTGGCCACAACCCATATGCTGGATCGCATTGCTGATGATTACGGGCTACCGGTTGTGGAAACCCCTGTTGGTTTCAAGTATATCGGGCAGTCTCTGATCCATCACCGCAGTGTGCTGGGTGGGGAAGAAAGCGGGGGTATGAGTGTCCAGGGGCATGTACCGGAAAAAGATGGTATTCTGGCCGTTTCCCTGATTGTAGAAATGTTGGCAGCTAAGGGGAAATCATTAAAAGAGTTGCATCAGGAACTTACTAACAAATTTGGAACCCTAGTCAGTGCCCGTTTGGATCTGAGGTGCAAAGCAGAGGAAAAGGAGCAACTTCTGAAGAGAATTGAAGAGTGGTCACCAGAGAGCATCAACGGTCAAAAGGTGGTGGAGCGCAACACTAAAGATGGAGTAAAACTGCTTCTGTCTGATGGGAGTTGGGTCCTAGTGCGTGCCTCTGGCACAGAACCGCTCTTCAGAATATATGCTGAGGCACCATCTCAGGATGGTATAGATCAGTTGCAGAATGAAGCACGGCATTTTCTAGGCCTTTGATCCCATGATGTTATTATTTTCAGTTTTTTTAATAGATCTGCAGGAAGATGCCTGAATATGTTGAATTATAAAAATATAACCAGAGCCACCAATAAGGTGGCGATTTCATGATGCCTTTAAACTGTACTGTGATAGGGCAGGAGGTACCCTTGTGTGGAGATCGAGACACTGGACCGGGTTGTTAAAGAGACCCTTGCTGCTATAGAAAGCGGTCAAGAGGCTATCTATAATATTGCAGAAAATACTAGAAGTGAATATGAGAGGGTCCAGCAGGAGTTAATGAAAACCCAGAGGGAGACCCTTGACACTATCCAGCAGGTTGACCATCTCAGTCGATTAGAAAAAGAGGCCCGGCTGCACTTAATGGTGGTCAGCCGTGACTTTAACACCTATTCAGAGGAACAGGTAAAAGAGGCCTATGAAAGGGCCATGGAACTAAAATCAAGCTTGTTACTGCTGCAGGAACAGGAAAAAAACCTGCGCAGGCGGCGCAATGAATTGGAACGTAGCCTCAGGCGGCTTTCCCGGATAGTGGAACAAGCTGAGACCTTGGTTACCAAGTTAAGCGTTGTTCTGCAGTTTCTTGAAGGCACAATTAATGAGATTAATTCGAAAATTGGGGATATCCAAAAACAACAGAAGTTAGGATTAAAGATTATCCTTGTCCAGGAGGAGGAGCGCCGGCGCATAGCCCGTGAGATTCATGATGGCCCTGCACAGGAACTGGCTAATATCGTGCTGAGGGCAGAATACTGTGAACAACTACTCCTCCATGATGATCTGCCCCAGTTGCGCACTGAGCTAGGCAAATTAAAAGAAATCGCTAGAAATACCTTAAAAGATATTAGAAAGACCATCTTTGATCTGAGGCCCATGTCCCTTGATGACCTTGGTTTGGCCGCAGAAGTGCCCCGCTTGATCCAGGACTTTCAGGAACGGTACAAGATCCCGGTGGTGTATCACCTGTTCGGCAAGGAAAGAAGATACAGCAAATATCTGGAGGTAACAGTTTTTCGGATTATACAAGAGGCGTTAAACAATATACAAAAGCATGCGGGGGCCAGTGAGGTTGTAGTTAAACTAGAACTGCATCCTGAGCGGATTTATGCGGTCATTCGGGATGATGGTAAGGGATTTGATGTACAGTCTGCAATGAATCTGACTGATCATTACGGACTGCTGAATATGAAGGAGCGTGCTCATCTATTCAAGGGTGAATTAGATATAAACTCTGCTCCAGGTAGGGGTACAGAAATTATTCTGGTTATTCCTGTTGTTGAGGAGGGGAAAACAAATGGAGAAAATTAGAGTATTGATAGCTGATGATCATCCCTTAATTAGAGAGGGTTTACGGCGGGTGCTGGAGATGGATCCCCGTATTGAAATATGTGATGAGGTGGGGGATGGACAGGGAGCTATTAATTTAACCCGCAGTCTCCACCCAGATGTTGTGCTTATGGATCTGAAGATGCCTGGGACAAGTGGTTTAGAAGCCAGTCGGGTAATCCGCAAGGAAATGCCTGATGTCAAAATAATCATTCTTACTGTTGCTGAGGATGAGGAAATGCTAGAAGTAATAAAAGCAGGTGCTAGTGGATACCTTTTAAAGGATGTACAGCCGGATGAATTATTAAAATCTATTTATGATGTTGTAGAGGGTAAGCCAGCCTTTCATCCAGTGGTCACCGGAAAACTATTAGGTGAGTATAATCGTCTGAGTTCTCGTGATAAGGATCAGGGGATCAACAACCTTACCGCAAGAGAAAAAGAGGTGCTGGCCCTGATCGCTAGAGGTGAATCGAATCGGGGCATTGCCCGCAGGCTTTTCATCAGTGAAAAAACAGTAAAAAATCATATAACAAGTATTTTCCGCAAGATTAAAGTGACTGATCGCACTCAGGCTGCCATTTACGCCATAAAAAACCATATGGTGGAGATTTAGCCATTAACCGTGTCCCTTTTCTCCGCATATATTGTGGAGAAAAGGGGGGGTAATATATGGCCAGTGTCTTACTTTTGGTCCTCTTAGGACTGCTCCTCTATTGTTTATTATTCTTTTCCTACCGCAGATTTTTGTTGCAAAAGCAACTTCAAGCAGATCCTGACCTTTCTTTACTGCTTATTGTCCGCAATCAGGCTCCCATCATTGAAGGGGTTATCAAAGAACTGCTTTCCTATTACAGCACATCACCTAAATCCTTTGAACTGGTTATTTATGATGATGCTTCTACAGATGATACACCAGAGATCCTGCGCTGTTTGTCGCGCAGATATAACTGCACATTGGTTTTCGGCCAGACAGCTGTGGGTATCAAAGCCATGGAAAAAGCTCTTTCCATTTGCCGGGGAAAGGTAGTCCATTTTTTCCTGCTTACTGAAAGGGTTGGATTGAGGACGGTCACCTCTCTAGCCAGGTGTTTGTCCCGGGGGGAGAAGATCCCCAATTTCGGGATCGCCTGTGCCTCAGGTGTGATGTCTGGGACTACATTTAACTAAGCCCTACGCCAGCTGTCCCATGGATTAGGACCGCGGTTCGGCAGAGCAATCGGGACAGATCTCCTTGAAAAATCAAGACTCTGGGAGGATATGAAATTTTACCCAAAATCACTACAAATTAAATAGGACTAGATAAATTTGGTTCCAGAACCGCTGAGTACCAGTAAGCCCGGGGCAGGGCAAAAATAATGGAGGGAGGACAATTTAATGGATTTTGTGAAGAGGTTTTTCCGCGATGAAACGGGACAGGGTATGGCTGAGTATGGTTTGATCTTGGCTTTGGTGGCGGTCGCAGTGATTGCAGTGCTAGGACTTTTGGGAGATGAACTCGTTAACATCTTTAACGATGTAATTGGTGGCCTCCAAACGGGTGAATAAGTATAAGCTGCATCATCTCTGAAATATTGCTCTTTAAAGGTATACAATCAATTGATCTGTTTTTGGTGAATGATGTGATAATTTCCCCTGGATCTCGATCAGTAGTGATTTGTTTTTGCACAGTTGCTTTTTGTAAAGGGCGTGATGGCCGGCTGGTTTGGAATGATGGTGGTGGATTAACATGCTGAAAGCAGGTGGTGGCCAGTGTTAGCAGTCCTGGCGGATCTTGTTCTCCTGATATTAATAGTGACCTGCCTGATCACTGATTTGAGGGAGAGGAAAATCTACAATAAAGTTGTATTTCCAGCTGTTGCTGCAGGAATTGTTTTGAATACTGCTCATTTTGGGCTGCCAGGGCTAAGGACAAGCATAGCCGGCTTGATCACAGGTATTCTGATTTTTTTGGTGCCCTTTGCCCTGGGCGGACTGGGAGCAGGTGATGTGAAGCTATTGGGATCGGTGGGGGCGTTAAAGGGCCCCCTTTTTGCTATTTATGCAGCCCTTGCCGCTGCCTTGATCGGAGGTGTGCTTGCCCTGCTGGTCCTTTTATGGCAGCGTAAGCTCTTGTCAACTTTGAAGCGCTTGGGGATGGCCATCTTTATTTTACTTAGGGGAGGAGGGAGCAGTGTGGCACAGCTTCTTTTAGAGCGTACACCTTACAGTTCTCTCATCCCCTATGGCCTTCCTATTTTTCTTGGGACTATTGCAGCCTACCTGTACAGCTTTAGTTGATAAAGGGGTGAGGGAATGATCCGCTGCTGTTGGGATCAGCAAGGACAGGCCTTGTTGGAACTTGCTCTGGCTCTCCCCATTTTACTGCTGCTAATTTTCGGCATTATCCAATTCGGCATCATTTTTTTAGATAATCAGGTTATTAATCAGGCAGCCCGGGAGGGGGTGCGGGTCGGGGCAGTTGGGGGAAGTGATGCAGAGATTTTGGCAACAGTGGAACGCATCACAGATAACCTTGACAGTGCCCGCTTGCAGGTCCTGATCGATCCTGCTGATGGGGAGCGCAGGAGGGGGGACAGCCTTAAAGTAGAGGTGCATTATAGTGTGCCTATTATGCTCCCGGTCATCGGTGAGCTGATACCCAACCCTTACCCTTTGACTGCTATCACAGTCATGCGTGTGGAATGAGGAGGATGCTGTGTGTTAAAGGACTTCGCTGCCAAGATAAACAACAGGATAAGCAGTGAAAAGGGATCTGTACTGGTTATAGTAGCCTTGGGGATGGTTGTGCTTCTGGGCTGTGCCTCCCTGGTTACCGATGTGGGCCTTCTTTACACCAGCAGGAACCGCTTGATCAATGCTGCCGATGCAGCAGCCCTAGCAGGTGCCCAGGAACTGCCTGATAAGCCGGAAATGGCTGAGGCTGTGGCTAGGGAATATGCAAAGACTAATGGAGTTGATGAAGATCATCTGGAGGTGGAAGTCAGCGCGGACAGGAAATCCATCACTGTAAAGCCGCGCCAGAATGTGCGCTTTCTCTTTGCACAAGTGTTGGGGTTTACAGAGCAGGAGGTAAATGCTGAAGCCACTGCCTTGACAGCCCCTTTGACGGGAGCAATTGGGGTGGTGCCTTTCAGCATTGAAGAACAGCTTCTAGAATTGGGGAAACAGTATGTTCTGAAAGAAGGTGCTGGCGGGCCTGCAGTGGAAGGTGCTGATGGCAAAATGTCCGGCTGGTATGGCGCCTTAGACCCCGATAACCAGCAGGGGGGTGGAGCTAATGATTACAGGGAGAGGATTAAACACGGCTACCAGAGGATGCTGCGGGTAGGAGACCGGGTGCTTGTAGAAGAGGGAAATATGTCAGGGCCCACAACTCGAGGTGTCCAGTACCGCATCAATCAGTGCAAAGAGGGGTGCACCTTTGAGAATTTTGACCCTGACTGTCCCCGGGTGATGATCGTCCCTGTGATCAAGCCTGTGAACTCAAAAGAGGTGGAGATCAGGGGGTTCGCTGCCTTTTTCCTGGAGGGTGTCCAGGGGCAGGGAAATGAAAACAATGTGATCGGGCGTTTTGTGAAAACGGTTTATCCTGGGGAGTTGGGAGGAGGCACTGATTACGGTGCCTATGCGGTGAAGCTGATTCACTAGCTTATTGTTAAGTTTTTTTACCCTTTTCAAAATAGTAGTACTAAATAGGAACCTCCGAAGAGATATTATTGATTCTTTCCTCAGTAGTTGGGGATGGCTTATCTGATGCATTGATAGCATAACTGGCAGAGCAGGAGGCAACTCAGCTTTATCTGAGATTCGCAGTGGCTTGTTTTTTTAACGGCTATTGACCAACGACTGATAAGGTGGTTTACAGTATGCGCCCAAAACTGATGATCCTATTCGCTGTTATTTTGGCACTGCTGGCAGCAGGAGCCAGTTACCTTTATCTGCAGGAGGCGGTAGAACAGGCTGACCAGACGGAAAAAGCTGAAGTAGTGCGTGCTAAAAAAGATATAGCGGCAGATACCATAATCAGTAGGGAAATGGTGGAAGAGGTAGAGTTGCCTGTCAGTTCTATTCATCCCCAGGCACTGTCATCTCTTGATGAGGTGGTGGGTAAAATCGCCCGGGATCCGATTATTGCTGGAGAACAAATTCTGGCAAGCAGAATTGTAACACCAGGTGAGACAAAAGAGGGGCTGGTTTACAGTATTCCACAGGGCAAAAGAGCCTTTACTGTGGCTGTGGATGAGGTGGCTGCAGTGGGCTGGCATCTCCAACCCGGTGATCATGTGGATGTCCTGGGAACTGTGGAAATGCCGGATACAAATAAGGTCTATTCTGTGGTGGTGGTGCAGAATGTACCTGTTCTCGCTGTAGGGAAGGAAGTGCAAGTGACCAGAGAAGAGGGAAAAGAGGTAATAATGGAAGTCAAAACCGTTACCCTGTCAGTTTCCCTGCAGGAGGCACAGTCCCTGATGCTGGCTAGTGAAGAGGGAAGTGTGAGGTTTGCATTGCGCAGCCCAACAGATAAAGGGAAGCAGAAAATTGTCCCCTTTGAGTTGAAGAATATGTTGTCAGCAGGTAGTTGAGTATGAAGATCATCGATCAGAAAGATTGGGGTGAGTTTGCTGCAAGAAAGCAGGAAAATCCGAGTTTTGATAGTTGATGATGTACCTGATACTTGCGAAAGTGTCAGGTGCCTGCTTAATTTCGAGCCCCGTGTTGAGGTGGTTGGAGAAGCCCACAATGGGGAGGAAGCTGTCAGTAAAGCGGAAAAACTGCGGCCTGATGTTATATTGATGGATATCAATATGCCTGTGCTGGATGGAATCGCGGCCACTGAAGCCATATCTTGCCGTGTGAGTGGGTGCGCTATTATTATCATGTCTGTCCAGGGTGAGCAGGAATATCTGCGTCAGGCAATGTTAGCCGGAGCCAGGGAGTATATCATCAAGCCATTTACCAGTGATGAATTGATTTCCTCCATCTATCGGGTCTATGACCTGGAGCAAAGAAGGCAGGTCAGTATCCAGGGAATTGCCGGAGAAGAGAAGAGATCAGCTCTGGGACAGGTGGTTACAGTATTCAGCACCAAGGGTGGTGTAGGGAAATCAACTATCGCTGTCAATCTGGCTGCTTGTCTTTCCCAAGAGTTTGGTTTTTCTGTTGCCCTGGTGGATCTGGACCTGCAGTTTGGAGATGTGGCTGTGCTGCTGAACATGACACCACGCCAAACCATATCTGATTTGGCTGTAGAGTACAACCAGCTGGATGAGGAACTGCTGGATGCTTACCTGATGCGGCACAGTTCTGGGGTGCGGGTGCTGGCAGCCCCTGCACGTCCCGAATATGCGGAAATGGTCTCCTCTCATCATGTGGAGAAGGTGATCAAACTGCTGCAGAAATCCTATGACTATATCATTATCGATACACCGGGAATTTTTACTGATCCCAGTATGGTGGCTTTAGACTATGCCCATCAGATTCTGTTAGTCCTATCTCTGGATCTGCCGACACTGAAGAATATCAAACTGGGCCTGGAGGTGTTGGACTCACTGCACCACAGGGATAAGGTGAAAATTGTTCTGAACAGGGCAAATCTTGAGCTGGGGATAGGCCCGGGAGATGTGGAGAGGAGCCTGGGTGTTTCCCTGTTGTCCCAGTTGCCCAGTGATGGCCGTTTGGTAGTCGGGTCAGTAAATAAAGGCAAGCCTTTTATCCTGAGCAACCCCCACAGCAGGATCTCTGACAGCCTGCGGCAGTTGGCTCGGGAGGTGGTCAGTACTGGTCAAAAGACGAGATCAGTTAAGAAGCCCCGGCGTTTTCTTGGGGGGTTGCTGAGCGCACTGACACAATAATGACTAAAAAGGGTGATTTCCTTGTCGCTTCTTAAACGTTTGCAGGAAGAAGGAATCACAACTCGGGGAGCAGTGGGTAAAACCGCACCACGGAATGACTCCTATTGGGATCTGAAATTCTCTCTGCACCAGCGGGTGGTAGAAAAACTGGAGCAGGAGATATCTAGTGATGCAAATAATGCCGAAGAACGGGAGCAGGCAGAGAAAAGAATCAGAGAGATCATCAAAGAACACCTGATGGAAATGGGAATAACCCTCCCTAGAACTGAGCAGCAGCAGTTGTTGCAGGAGATGATGGATGAGGTTTTTGATCTGGGCCCCATCAGCCCTCTCCTACGGGACCCTACAGTGTCTGAGATAATGGTCAATGGCCCCACTCAAGTTTATGTAGAAAGGGATGGGGTATTGGAAAAAACAGAGATGCAGTTCAGGGATGATGCCCATATACTGAGGGTAATGGAAAAAATAGTGAGCCCACTGGGAAGAAGGATTGACGAATCCTCACCGATGGTCGATGCCCGGCTCAGTGATGGTTCCCGGGTCAATGCCATTATACCGCCACTGGCATTAAACGGACCGACCCTCACCATCAGGAAGTTCAGCAAGGACCCCTTCAAGATCGCTGATCTGATCAGATTTGGAACGTTGAGCGGGGAAATGGCTAAATTTCTTGAAGCATGTGTCAAAGCCCGCCTCAACATTATCGTTTCCGGTGGAACGGGTTCTGGCAAGACCACAACCCTTAATGTCTTGTCCTCCTTTATCCCAGAGGAGGAGCGGATCATTACTATTGAGGATGCCGCAGAACTGCAGCTGCACCAGAGCCATTGGGTGCGCTTGGAGACCCGCCCCCCTAATATGGAGGGGAAAGGGGCTGTAACGATCAGGGATCTGGTGCGCAACTCACTGAGGATGCGCCCCGACAGGATCGTGGTTGGAGAGGTGCGCAGTGGTGAGGCCCTTGATATGCTTCAGGCCATGAACACCGGACATGACGGTTCTTTGACCACCGGCCATGCCAACTCCCCCAGGGATATGCTGTCCCGGTTGGAAACCATGGTTTTAATGGCAGGGGTGGATCTGCCGGTACGGGCCATCAGGGAACAGATCGCATCTGCAATTGATCTGATTGTTCACCAGAACCGGCTGCAGGATGGCAGCAGAAAGATAACCCATATCACAGAGGTGCAGGGGATGGAGGGAGACACTATCATCCTTCAGGACCTATTCGTTTTTGAACAAGAGGGTATTGAGCGCGGCCAGGTTAAGGGCGGGTTCAAAAGCACGGGAATCAGGCCGCGTTTTCTGTCTAAACTGGAAGCCTCAGGGATCATGCTTCCCCCTGAGATCTTTTGGTAAGAGGGTGGCAGCATGACTATGATCCCTGTTCTTATTTTTTTGGCAGTGTTCCTCTTTGTGTTAGGGGTTTATGGACTGCTTTTCGGTGACCGGCAGCAGATCCAGGCTCGCCTTATTCGTTTTACCAGACAGCAGGTTGGGGGAAGTGAAGGCAATGCCAGGAGAGAACTGTGGCGATCACTGCTGCGCTGTGGCGGTAAGCTTTTTACCTCTGTTAAGTTTGCTGATCGAGTGGAAGAAAGGCTGGCCCAGGCGGATATCCCACTGAGGGGTGGGGAATTTCTTTTCCTGGATCTATCTCTTACTCTGGCTGTTCCTTTTGTTGTGGTTGTTGTAACAGGAAATCTGCGTTTCGCTATTTTATGTGGGCTTCTTGCCTGTATCCTTCCCTGGCTTTACATCAGCAGCAAGCGGCAGAAGCGCCTAAATCTCTTAAACAGCCAGTTGGCAGATTCTTTGTCAATTATGACCAATGCTCTGCGGGCTGGGTACAGTTTTTTGCAGGCTATGGAAATGGTTGCTACGGAGTCCCAGCCTCCATTAGCTGGGGAATATAAACGGGCACTGCGGGAAATGCAGTTGGGAGCACCGGTGGAGGCTGCTTTGAATAACATGTCACGCCGGGTGGGGAGTGACGACCTGGACCTGGTGATCACCGCCATGCTTACCCAGCGGCAGGTGGGAGGGAACCTTGCTGAGGTGCTGGATAATATTGGGGAAACCATCAGGGAGAGGGTCAAAATCAAAGGTGAAATCAAAACTCTCACAGCCCAGGGAAGGATCTCCGGCTTGATCATCGGACTGCTGCCGGTGTTGTTGGTTGGGCTTCTTCTGGTAATAAACCCCCAATACATAGCTGTTCTGTTCAGTGAGCCTCTGGGGATTGCCCTTTTGGTGGGGGCGGCGTGTGGTGAGTTATTGGGGGTTCTGCTCATTAAGCGGATTGTAGATATCAAGGTCTAGTCTATGACGAGGGGATGTTTTGCTGGTGCTTTATCTGGTTACGGCCTTTGTTTTTGGCAGCTGTTTGCTGCTGCTAACTGGGATTTATCAGTTGATTTTTCGAGATCGGATTTTGATCGCGGGACGGCTGGCACAACTCCAAAAGAACGAACAAACTACAGTCATGCTGCGGGATGAACTGAAACTACCCCTCTGGCAGAGGATCGGCAAACCATTATTGGGGAAACTGACGAACATCTTTACCCGCCGCATGAGCAGTGAAAAGCGAATTTTACTATATAAGCGGCTGCAGGCAGCAGGAAAACCGGGCGGCCTTGATCCAGGTGGGTTCCGTTTGCTTCAGGGGATCTCTATCCTTTTGCTCACAGGAGGGGCAGCAGCATTAGGCCTTTCCCGGGGGTTGTTGATTAAAGATCTGGCCCTCCTGCTGATAGCAGGTTTCATCTTTGGGATGCTGTTGCCGGAGTTTTATCTGTCCTCACTGATCAAGAAAAGGAGAGAGGAGGTTAGCTGTTCTCTACCTGATATGCTGGATCTTTTGACTGTGAGTGTAGAGGCAGGGTTGGGGTTTGACCTTGCATTGGTCAAAGTGACGGAAAGGTTTCCCGGGGTGCTGTCCCAGGAACTGGGACGTGTGCTTCAGGAGATGAAATTAGGCAGATCCAGGCGGGAGGCACTGCAGGATATGGCAGAACGAGTTGGTGCTGAGGATTTATCTGCTTTTGTCACTTCCTTGGTGCAGGCGGATCAATTGGGTGTGGGCATCGGAAATATCCTGCGAGTGCAGTCAGGGGAAATGCGCCGCAAGCGGCGCCAGCGAGCAGAGGAGCAGGCGATGAAGGCACCGGTGAAAATGCTTATCCCACTAGTTTTATTTATTTTCCCTGCTCTTTTTGTTGTTTTGCTGGGGCCTGCTTTGATTCAAATTATGAAAAACTTATAAAACAGCGACTATGTTCAATCCCGCAGATTACCATGATGGGTATAATACAAGTGCAGTGGTCAAAGGGGATGTTGCTATGGAGATCTACAATATCACACAGGGGGTTGTTCTAGCACAGGAGGTGGAGATCTGTTTCAGCTTTTGGAAGAGGCTCAAGGGGCTCTTAGGGAGGCGGTCCTTCTCTGTGGGTGAAGGCTTATTATTAAAACCGTGTAAATCTGTTCACTCTTATTTTGTGGGCTTTCCCTTTGATGTGGTTTTTCTCAATGAGGATATGGTGATCGTTCATATCATGGAATCCATGCCCCCTAATCGCATCAGCCCTATCATCTGGGATGCTGTGTCAGTGCTGGAACTGCCCGCAGGTATAACCCGCTTGAGTGGAAGCAGGGTGGGGGATCAGCTTTCACTGCGTACTCAGTTTACCTAAGCTGAACCGGTCAAAATCATAGGTTTCTTTTCCAGATCTTTGCAGGAATTATTGTTAATATATGGAATATATAATCATTATGTCCTTTGAGCAGAGCTTATTATTCCAATTATATGCCGCACAGGGTAGAGGGAAATTTCTCTTTTTTCTCTCCCCTGTTCCTCTTTTTGACTTTAATTACCTCACCAACAAGGATTATGATCGCTTCTTTCCGCTTGTTTCTCCCTTGCCTCTGGGACTTGCAGCATCTATCTTCGCATCTATCTTCAAGGATCTTTGCAGAACAAACTTTAAAAAAGATCTACCTGATTTGCTTTTGGAAAAGATCCGCCATCTCTGCAAGAGGGAATTGCGCAGGAGAGCTTTGACCGCAGTTCACGAAGGGAATACTGTTATTCCCGCGGCGGAAATTGCATCTCCACTACACACCCTTCCGGGTGATGAGGAACTCAATGAACTAGAATCTCTGCTCAAAGGGCGGCTCCTATCTCTGAGTGAAATTCAGCGCTTTGTTGGTTTTTGGGGCAAAGAGATACTTGTGCGTGCCCTTCAGTTGCTCTGCCTTGAGGAAAAAGCTGCCCTGCTACCTGCCCTTTATCAGAAAAAAGGGAGTTTAGTCTGCTGTCAGCGCTGTGGGTGGGAGGGGATCCCTGATACCCACAACTGTGCACGCTGTGGCAGCAGTGAGTGCTGCAGTTGCCCCGATTGTGGGCTGCTGGGGAGTCTGAGTTTATGTGATCCCCTCTATACGGGGGTTGATGATAAGGGAGGGTACGGGATCTACTGCAAGCCCTTCTTGCTGGGTGATTCCCTTGCAAAAAGAGCAAAAAGAGCTTCCTTGAGGATAGCCCCTGCTGTAAAAACCTGCCGCTGGAGGCTGCCAGGGGAGATCAAATTTACACCCCCACAGCAGGCTGCAGTTCAGCATTTGCTAAAGTTCGGCAAAGAGGATAAACCTGGTGGAACCTGCCTGGTTTGGGCGGCCTGTGGGGCTGGCAAAACAGAGGTTTCTTTTCCCCTGATCGCTGATATGCTGAAGCAGGGGAAAAGGGTGCTTTTTGCATCACCCCGCAGGGATGTGATCCTGGAGATCGCTCCCCGTCTGGCTCATGCTTTCGGCAGGGAGCGTATTGCAGCCCTTTATGGGGGAAGCAGCCTCCCTCGACGGGAAGTCCCACTGCTGGCTGCCACAACACACCAGGTGCTGCGTTTTTATCATAATTTTGATCTGGTGATCCTGGATGAGGGTGATGCCTATCCCTTTCCTGAAAGCAGGATGCTCCATTACGGGGTTGAAAAGGCCCGCTGCCCTGGAGGAAAGTTGGTTTACCTAACAGCCACCCCCACCTCCTGGATGCTGGCCCAGGCCAGGAAAAGCAGGGTTGATGTTATTAAAATCCCTGCCCGCCCCCATGGTTTTCCCCTACCGGTGCCAAAATTCCTGAAGCTTACACCTCTACAAAAGACCAGGAGGAGGTATCTGCTCCAGCGGCAAGTCCTTGAAATCACAGCTGAACTGCTTAAAAAGCCCGGCAACCGCATCTTTCTCTTTGTGCCATCTGTTGCCTTGGCCTCTTTAGTGTGTGAAGCCCTGCGCTCTGCAACAGGCAACTATCCCTTAAAAGACCTAAAACCGGACGGTGTTCAGTGGACCCATGCCGCTGACAGGGACCGGAAGTTAAAAAGGGAGCGCTTTTTTGCCGGTGAATTTCCTTTACTGGTGACCACAACCATAATGGAACGGGGGGTTACAGTCCCTAAGGTTAATGTATTGGTTTTGGAGGCCGCCCAAGAGAATATTTTCGATACCTCCACACTGGTGCAAATTGCTGGGCGCTGTGGCCGCAGCCCTGATTATCCCACAGGTGAGGTCTGGTTTATCTCTAAGGAAATCAGCAGGTCCATGCGGGAGGCCCGGTCACAGATTATGGGAATGAATAAAGAGGCCCAGCGCAAAGGTTATCTGCGCAGCGACTGGGAAGAGATGCTTAAGAAAATTGTCTATTAGTTGTTTTATGGCGTAAAATATGTAATGAGGGGGAGAATTAATTGCTGTCCGCTATCACAGGACTGAAGGCCCTCATCTTTCCAGAAAGTAAGGGCTGCCCTTTATGTGGGCGCCAGGGAGCTCCCTATCAGATCTGCCGCTTCTGTTTACAGATGTGGGCTGATCTGGCAGAGGGGCTTGTTCCCTGTACCAAATGCGGCCGCTTCCATTCCGGACAGAAGGGAGAAATGATCTGCTGGGAGTGCCAGGAAGATGAACCCCAATACATAATGTCCAGGGCTGTAGCACCCTTTGAGGGGCTTGTTAGGGAGGCTGTCCATTACTTCAAGTTCTGCGGGAGGAGAGAACTATCCTATCCCTTCGGAGAGTTAATGGCCGCTTTAATTGTTCAGCTATTCCCTTTTCGCACATTCAGTGCTGTAGTGCCTGTACCCCTGCACATCAACCGGCTGCGGGAACGGGGTTATAATCAGGCAGCTTTACTTGCCGGGGTGATAGCCAGAATTTTAGAAATCCCTTTACAGGAGGAAGCCCTGCTGCGAATTAAAGAAACACCAAGCCAGACCTTCCTTTCCAGGCAAGAGCGTGAAGCAAATATGAAAAAAGCCTTTATACCTGGAAAGGATGCCTTGCTGCTGAAAGGTAAGCGGGTCTTGCTGGTGGACGATGTTTATACTACAGGGGCTACAGTCAAAGAGTGCTGCCAGGTGCTTGCTTCAGCAGGTGTTGGTGAAGTATATGTGGTTGCTCTGGCTGCTGGTATTGTCAAAGATAAAAAAGATAATAAACCCAAAGAGGTGTAATCTGCATGATTTCAATACTCTTGCTTCTCATGTTGGTGCCGCTGCTGTTGCTGATGCTCTTTTTTAATGTGGCGACCTTTTCTTTTTCCCGTTTGGGCATGTCCCAAGAAGGGGCGTTTCTGTTTTTAACTGCATCGATCATCGGCAGTATGATCAATATCCCCCTTTCCCGGCACAGAATACAGGTGTATGAACCCAGGGTACACCCTTTTTCTATGTTCTTTTTTTACTACCCTCCTGTTGTTCGGGAGCAGGTGATCTACTTAAATGTTGGGGGAGCCGGGCTGCCAGCTGTTTTATCCCTCTATCTTTTGCTGAGCGGCAGGGCGCCTTTGCTGCCTACCATATTTGCTCTGCTTGTGGTCACTGTTGTAGCAAAGATGATGGCCCGGCCGAAACCGGGTGTAGGGATTGTGATGCCAGCATTTATTCCTCCCTTAATTGCTGCCGCAACTGCTCTGATACTGGCACCTTCCGGGTATACTGCACCGGTAGCTTATGTAGCCGGAACCATGGGTACTCTGATTGGGGCTGATCTGCTGAACTGGAGAAGTTTCCGTAGTTTGGGTGGGCAGGCGGTAAGCATCGGAGGGGCAGGAATTTTCGATGGCGTTTTTTTGGTGGGAATTATAGCTGCTTTTCTGGGATAAATGCTTGTTCGGGTAGATAGATGCTGCTATACTGAAAAAGAACAGTAACAGTAAAGAAATCCTGCAAAAATGGGGGGTTATCTTTGGAACTGAAGAACTGCCCTCAATGCGGAAAAGTCTTTACCCGCATCTCTCGTGATCTCTGCCCTGATTGTATTGCCCAAGAGGATGAAATAATTAAACAGATCCAGCAGTATTTAGATGAACACGCAAATGCCACCATTACTGATATCAGTGAAGGAACAGGGATCCCTACTGACAAGATTATTGTTCTGCTGCAGGAGGGGAGATTGATCACCAGAGAAAACAGCGATTTGTTGAAATGTGAACGCTGTGGAAAACCCATCTCCAGAGGTCGCTTCTGCAATGAGTGCAGCGCAACTCTTACCAAGTTATTCTCTTCATCACGGAAAGAAAGTGGACAAAAAGTATATGTAAGAGAGTACCACAAGAAGCTGAAATAATAGCTTTTCATTAGATTACACTGAAACACCAATAAAAAAAATACTAAAGTTATCTCTCATTTTACCCGATAAATAATACAGGGACTTATTATTTCAAAGGGGGTACCTACCTTGATTATATCCAGCCAGCAGATTCAAATGGTACTCCGCCTTTATGGAGGACAGAAACTGCAGGCAGCAGGTGAGAAGAAAACCGGTGAAACCGATCAAACGGATAGAACGCAGGGTGACCGCGCCGATTTTTCAGCAGAGGCTGTTGATCACAAGAAATTGAGAGAAATAGTGCTCAATGCCCCTGAGGTGCGGGAGGAACTGGTTCAAAAGATCAAAACTGCTCTGGAAAAGGGAGAATATCAGGTTTCAGCGGAAGATGTTGCAGACAAAATCCTGGGGCGACTGCTAATGGACCGGCTGTTGTAGATGTGGGAGGCTAAAAGATGCGTGATGTAAATTCAAAAGCAGAGAATTGGCCTCTGGGAAAGAAGGACCAGTTAGCTGACTGGATCTCCAAGCAGGAACAGATAGTCAACTCACTTATTGCACTATCCCTCCAGAAGCGCTCTCTTCTCATGGAGTTACCTACAAGTGAGGAACAACTTAAAGAACTAAATGGGATAATTGCTCAGGAAAGCCAATTTCTTTTGAATTTACAGGAAGCTGAAAAAGAACTGGCAGAGATGCCCCATGAGTTGAGCAGAACATTAGTAGAGCAGGAACTGGCAGAACGCTTTTCTGCTGTTCAGTCTAATTTTGAGAGATTAAAAGAGCTTAATCAGGAAAATAGAACCCTATTGAGTTCACTGCTGCAGTATATTAATTTTTCTCTTGATATCTTCGGCCAGAATCCTTCAGGGGGAATCTACAGAGAATCCCCTAATAAAAATGGGGAAGTTGAAAAAGTAGCTGTACGTTCCGGTCAGTTTGACCGCCAGGTTTAATAAATGGGGGATGAATGATGCGCTCAACCTTTTTCGGCCTAGAGATCGGGCTGCGGAGCCTGCGGACTCAGCAGCGCTCTCTTGATGTAACCAGTCATAATATTGCTAATGCCAATACTCCTGGTTATACACGGCAGGAAGCCATGATGGTCACTACATCTCCTTACCCGGTACCTGCATTGGATGGTTACATAGGTGCTGGGCAGATCGGGACAGGAGTCCAGGTTTCCGAGATCCGAAGGATAAGAGATCGCTTCCTTGATTATCAAATGCGCAGTGAGTCTAAAATCTTAGGCTATTGGGAGGCACAGCAGGATGCTTTGGAAAAAATAGAAGGGATTATCAATGAGCCCTCTGACAGTGGCCTTAGAGCCATTATGGAAGATTTTTGGTTTGCACTGGATGAGCTAGCCAAAGATCCAGAAAGCCTGGCTGCCCGTTCACTCGTTTTGGAAAACGGACGGTCCCTGGCAGATGCTTTTAATCATCTAGATACCCAGTTATCTGAGCTGATCAATGACCTGAACAGGAACTTAAAGGTAATAATTGATGATATTAACTCTATGGCAAAACAGATCGCTGACCTCAATATGCAGATCCTCAAGGTGGAACTCAGCGGTGCCCGGGCTAATGACCTGAGGGATAAGCGAGACCTGCTTGTGGACCAACTGGCGAAAGCCATCGATATAAAAGTTGTGGAAAATGAAAATGGCACTATAACTGTCAATGTTTCAGGGCGTGCATTAGTGCAAGGAGAAAGTGCCAATGAGCTGGTGGTAGGGAACTCTGATGACTACCCAGAGATCTATTGGCAAGATGATCAAAGCCACAGTTACCCCTTGACAATTACAGGCGGTACTGTGCGGGGTATTATCGATGCCCGGGGATATAAGCAGGGAGATGGAGTTGCAGGTTTTATCCCTGCCCTGCGAAAACAGTTGGATATACTGGCAAAGGGAATTGCTGAAAAGTTTAACGAGATTCACCGGGAGGGCGCAGGGCTGAACGGGGATACCGGTCTTGAATTTTTTGTGAGCAAAGACGGTTCCGGTTCTATTAATGCGGGAAATATCGCTGTTAATCAAGAGTTGCTGGCTGATCCCAGTAAGCTTGCAGCAGCTAGTAAAACGGATATTCCGACTGATGATAATCCCGATGACTATGAAAATAAGAAACAGCTTGATGATGGTACATGGTATACCTGGGATAAAGGTGATGGCAGCGTTGCTCTACAACTAGCTAAGCTCAAAGAAGCACGAATAATAACAATTAACACTACTCAAGACCAGCCGTTTACTCCAGATGATTACTACAACGCCATTATCGGTGAACTGGGGGTAACGGCCCAGCAGGCTTATCGTATGGTAGAAAACCAGGAACTGCTTGTTTCCCAAATCGAAAATAACCGCTTGGCTGTATCAGGTGTTTCACTGGATGAAGAAATGGTTAATATGATCCGTTTCCAGCACGCCTATAATGCTGCAGCCCGTGTGATTACCGCTATGGATGAGATGATTGACCTGATCATCAACCGCATGGGATTGGTGGGGCGCTGAGTTCCTCAATCTGGTTAACATAATATTGCTTTTCCTCTTCCTTCAAAAGGGGAATATTATAATGAGCCACCATCAGGGCGGCTTTTTTGCTTCCTTCAGCCAGCCAGCTGGCACACTCCATATCTGCCTTTACAGGGGGATAGGACTGGGGAAGGGAGCGTTTAATCAGGGAGATAATTTCTCCAGCACAACGGGCTATCTCCAGAGGGATATCAATGAACTTTTTGGCAGCTGATGGGTCACCTTCAAAAAAAGCCTTGATGGCAAACCCGTCTTCCTGGGCCAGTACCAATGCCCGCTCCATCAGGGATTCTGCTTTACGCAGTGTTTCCTCCCAGTAGTTTTTGGGGTTTTCAGAAACTCCTTGCTGGTAGCCTTTCCCCTCTTTGATCTTACGCAGGTTGACCCTGCAGGTCATGGCAAAGAGGGCTGCGGCATGAGCAGCGGTCACTGCCGCAGATGAACCTGCACTGGGGTAGAGGGAGTCAGCTGACAGTTCTTTAAAATACTGGCTTAACTTAAGATCCTTGATAACAAGAGGAGTATCCATCATGATCCCCTTTCTTTGCTCTATCTATTTGATTTCAGGATTCTGTAATATTCACCACACTGATCCTCAAAAAACCGGCTGTATCTCATAAGTTCTCATCCAGTCCGGTATTTCGCTTATCTTTTAAATTGTATTGTTTAGTTTTATTAATTTTTATTATACCTTTTCGAGATCGAGATTAATAATCCTTCCCATTATCTGCATGGCAAGGTAAAAGCCTGTTTAATTTGCTGTAATATGGGGGTAATCAATGAAATTCAGTGGAATATTAACGAAAAAAGTGCTAAATAATCTTTCTCAATTAACCGAAGTAATAAATGAATGTAAAAATAAGTGAGGGATTACTTTGCGTATCACAAATATGATGCTGACCAATAACCTGCTGCGGAATATGTATACCAATCTCAGAGGGCTGGAACGCGCCAGTGACAGGCTTGCTTCGCAAAAGGAAGTGCGCAGACCCTCTGATGACCCTGTACGGGTAGTAACTAGCCTTGCTCTGCGCAACAACCTGGGAAAGGTGGGACAGTATCAAAAAAACATCAGTGATGCCCAGTCATGGCTGGAAATTACAGAGGGAGCTCTGGGAAATGCAATAGATGTCCTGCAGCGGGCCCGAGAACTGGCGGTCAATGGTTCCACAGATACTGTTCCTCAGGAATCCCGTCTGGCTTTGGCTCAAGAAGTCAGACAACTGAAGGAACAGCTAATTCAGATCGCCAATACCACCCACGGCAGCAGGTATATATTTGGAGGAACGCGCACCAGCGAGCCTCCCTATGATGGTGGCTGGAAAGGGAATGATGGAAAGATTGAATTCCTTATCTCTCCTGAGGTTACCATCCAGATCAACCTACCAGGGGGGGATCTATTTGGAGATGAAAACTCAGGTGCCATTGGTACTCTGGAAAAACTGGCAGACCTCTTAGAGGATGACACAAAAAGCGGTACTGATATCTCACCAGTGATCGGGGAACTAGATCAGGTTCTTGACAAGTTTATTGCCAAACGGGGTGAGATTGGTGCTAAGACCAATAGAATGGAAAGATCCCTGGATCGCCTTAGTGGGACAGAGATCAGTGTTGCAGAACTCCTTTCCAAGGCAGAGGACGCTGATATTGCAAAAGCGATCATTGATCTGAAGGCCCAGGAAAATGCCTACCGGGTGACACTGGCTGCAGGCGCCCGGATTGTGATGCCCACCCTGATTGATTTCCTGAGATAAGCGGATCAGTGTGCATAACAAAGAGGATTATGAGAATGATAGGTAGATATGGTTGTGGGGAGGAATTTAGATGCAGGTTAACACTACTCGTTTTGGCCCTTTAGAGGTGGCAGAGGAAAATTTACTCTATTTTCCCGAAGGGATGGTAGGTTTTTCGCACCTAAAAAAATACTTTTTTGTTCCGGTGCCTAATAACGATGTTTTTGCCTGGATGCAGTCCCAAAGCGACCCCGATACTGCCTTTTTAATGGTAGATCCCTTTATCTTTTTTCCCGATTATGATGTAGAATTGAACGAGAGTGTTTGTGCTTCCCTTCAGATAAAGGACCGAGAGGAGGTAACACTGCTTACAGTTGTTACTATTCCGCCTCAAGAGGGTGTGCGGGGGATGACCACCAACCTTCTGGCTCCTGTAGTGATCAACCATGTTAAGGGGATTGGCAAACAGGTTATCCTGGACGGCAGTGGATATAAAACAAAACACCTTTTATTCAGCCATGTCTTACAAAAGTCACGAAAAAGAGCCTGTGGTTAAGGTGGGTTGCCTATGCTGGTTTTGGCAAGGAAAAAGGGGCAGAGCATAGTAATTGCAGAAAAGATCAAAATAACCGTTTTGGAGATGAAGGGTGACCAGGTGCGCTTGGGTATAGAAGCCCCACAGGAATTTTCTGTATACCGTGAGGAAATATATGAGCAGATCCTCAAGGAAAATATAGTTGCTACAGGGATTGATGTTAAAGCGGTAGAGGCCCTGCAGCAGTTGTTAGAGAATAACAAAGAAAATGAGGGTGAAGAACAACCCCCCGGTGATGAATAAGCTGGGGGTTTTATTTTGCGATTGTTGTCAACTGTAGATCAGTTAACAGACAGAGAATGAGAAGGAATTTAGTTCTAAAAGGTCGAATTTGAACCAATAAATTTCTATTTCTCCCAGAGGGAGGTGAAGCTTTTGAAAGAGGTGCAAGTTGATGTAGGAAGGTGTATCGGTTGTAAGTCCTGTGAAATAGCCTGTGCAGTAGAGCATTCAACTAGTAAAGAGTTGTTTGGGGCAATTTTCGAAGCAACACCGCCCCGCAAGCGCATTTTTGTCCAAGATGCAGGTGAAAAGTGTGTTCCAGTCAACTGCCGGCATTGTGAAGAGGCCTTTTGTGTCAGAGTATGCCCCACCGGCGCAATGTACCGGAAAGGAGCTTTAGTACTGCACAAACGTAATCTCTGCATCGGGTGCGGTTTCTGTGAGCTAGCCTGCCCCTTTGGTGCTATCACCCGTTCTCCGGGAAGCAAGTTAGTGACCAAGTGCGACCTCTGTCCAGACAGAAATATACCAGCCTGTGTCAGTGCCTGTCCAACTAATGCCCTCTCCTTTATAACACCAGAAGAAGCACAAAGAAAGAAACGACGCACTTTAGCTGAACAAATGTGCCTACCATAAATAGAGGTCGGAGGTAAGAGGTCGGAAGTTGGAGCCAATCATGGTAGTTTCGGATCTTGCTTTGAACCCTGCAAATACAACCCTTGCTGCATGAGTATCTGACCTGATCATAAAGGTCTAAAGGCAGGAGATCGGGGGCTTGGGTCGGAGAAGTTTGTTCAGCCATGGAAGAAAACTGGTGTCCTCGTTCCTATCTATGAAGGGCTGTGAAGAACACAGCTGACTGAAGAATCAGTGAAAGGGGGATCTTTTGTGGGAGAGAAGAGTGTAGATAAGGCATCATTAAGTATGCTCAATAAAGCCGCTCAGGAAGGTATAGAAACCGCATGGGATCGTTATGAAAAACAGCAGCCCCAATGCGGTTTCGGTCTTTTAGGGATCTGCTGCCGCCACTGCAATATGGGTCCCTGCCGGATAGATCCCTTTGGAGAAGAGCCGCAGGAGGGGATCTGTGGAGCTACTGCAGACACCATTGCAGCCCGCCACCTTTTGCGGATGATCGCTGCCGGTGCTGCTGCCCACTCAGATCATGGAAGAGATGTTGTGACCACCCTTTATGAAACAGCTGAAGGTGAAGCACAGGGCTATCAGATCAAAGATGAGGGAAAACTGCGCGCCCTAGCTGCTGAATTTGGTATTCCTGAGGAAGGAAGAAGTAAAGAGGATGTGGCTCGGGACCTAGCCCGGGAGGCCATGGAAGAATTCGGCATGGTCAAAGGCACCCTTCATTTCCTAAAGAGAGCACCGGAGAAAAGAAGACAGCTTTGGGAGAAATTAGGGATCGCTCCACGGGGGATCGACCGGGAGATTGTTGAAGCAATGCACTGCACCCATATGGGTGTTGATCATGACTATGTGAATTTGACCCTGCACGGAGTGCGTACAGGCCTCAGCGATGGCTGGGGAGGCTCCATGTTTGCCACTGAGTTTTCCGATATCCTTTTTGGAACACCAAAGCCGGTCAGGGGGAAAAGCAATCTGGGGGTCCTGAAAGAGGACCAGGTCAATATTGTGGTTCACGGCCATGAGCCTGTACTCTCGGAAATGATTGTACAGGCAGCAAAGGATGAGGAATTAATAGCTGCAGCACGGGAAAAGGGTGCTCAAGGCATTAATGTCTGTGGGATGTGCTGTACAGGTAATGAGATTTTGATGCGTCATGGTGTGCCTGTTGCAGGGAACTTCCTCCAGCAGGAACTGGCTGTGGTTACCGGTGTGGTGGATGCCATGGTGGTGGATGTGCAGTGCATTATGCCTGCCTTGACACAGGTGGCCAAATGCTATCACACCAAACTGATCTCCACATCACCCAAAGCCTGTTTCCCTGAGATGGAGCACGTGCCCTTCAGTGAGAAAACAGCACTGGATACCGCGCGCAAGATAGTGAGCATGGCTATTGATAACTACCCCCGCAGGAATAAGGATCTGATCTCGGTTCCTGATGAGGAAATGGAATATATGGCAGGCTTCAGTGTGGAGGCCATACTGAAAGCTCTGGGTGGTAGTTTGAGCCCCTTGCTGGATGCCATTAAAGCTGGCCAGATCAAAGGAATAGCAGCAATTGTCGGCTGCAACAACCCGAAGATCACCCAAGATCACGGCCATCTTACCCTCACCAGAGAACTGATCAAAAATGATGTTTTAGTGGTACAAACCGGGTGTGCAGCTATCGCCTGTGCCAAAGCAGGGCTATTGCTGCCTGAGGCTGCGGACCAGGCTGGGCCAGGACTGAGCGCAGTCTGCAAGGCACTGGGCATTCCACCTGTTCTGCATATGGGGTCATGTGTGGATATCAGCAGGATCCTTGTCACAGCATCAGCTATCGCTAACGCCCTGGGTGTTGATATCAGCGACCTGCCTGCAGCAGGGGCAGCTCCAGAATGGATGTCTGAGAAAGCTGTTTCCATCGGAGCTTATGTGATCGGATCAGGTGTTTTCACAGTTCTGGGGACTGTGCCACCGGTATTGGGGGCTAAGAAATTGACAGAACTCCTGACAAAAGGTGCTCAGGAGGTACTGGGAGCAGCCTTTGCTGTGGAGCCTGACCCCTTAAAGGCTGCAGAATTGATTATGCAGCACATCACAGCCAAGAGAAAAGGGTTGGGCTTGGAAGCTTGATCAAGGAAGGAAAGATAGAGTCTATTTTTGCTGTTTCAAATTTGAATCAATAAATTAACACATAAAACCTCATAGCTGTTTATGGGGTTTTATGTGTTTTAACAAGGAAAATAAACAGAGAATATCGTATATATCCAATCAAAAATTGTCACAGGATAGGAGGCATAGACTTGTCACTGGTACTAGGAATAGACACAGGTGGAACTTATACAGATGGCATTATTCTTGATGTGGCCAAGCAAAAGGTTGTCGCTAAGGCTAAAGTGCTTACTACTCATGATGATTTAACCAGATGTATTACAGATTGTTTTCAGGAACTAAAATGCGATGCTGTACATGATGTCAAAATGATAGCCTTGTCTACCACTCTGGCAACCAATGCGGTAGTAGAGGGGCACGGTGGTGAAGTTGGCCTGTTGTTGATCGGCAGTGAACCCATCGACAAACATCCAGCTGCTATTTGTGAAGTCATCAAGGGGGGACATGATGCAGCCGGCAGACCCCAGGCAGAATTGGATGTTGAGGAAGTTCGTAACGCTATCCGGAAGATGTGTGGCAAGGTCGAAGCTGTGGCTATTTCCAGCTTTTTTAGTGTTCGCAATCCTGAACATGAACAAAAAGCGCGTGAACTGGTAAGAGAAATGATGGATGTGCCGGTAGTGTGCGGCCATGAGCTTTCCAGTTCTTTAGGATTTTATGAGCGAGCGGTCACCGCGGTTTTAAATGCTAAACTGCTGCCCATCATAGCCTCATTAATAGAATCAGTAAAAAAGGTTTTAAAGGAAGAGGGGATTAATGCCCCATTAATGATTGTCAAAGGTGATGGCAGTTTGATGAGCGAGAGTGTGGCCAGGGTAAGACCCATCGAAACACTGCTCTCAGGCCCTGCTGCCAGCATCTACGGAGCAGTATACTGCGGTAATGTAAAGGATGCTTTGGTTTTAGATATGGGTGGAACTACCACTGATATTGCGGTTCTTTCTAATGAGGTACCGAAGATCAATGATGAAGGAGCTGTTGTTGGGGGGTGGGCAACCCGTGTCAGGGCAGCAGAGATCAACACCTATGGAATTGGCGGAGATAGTTACATTCAGATAGACAAAGACAAAAATTTAGTAGTCGGGCCACAGAGGGTATGGCCCTTGGCTATGGCTGCCGCTAGCTATCCTCATCTGGTGGAAGAATTGAGCCAGCAGTGGGAAACAAAAAAATTTAACACTTTTTATGGCCAACCAACCGATTGCTATATTTTAATGCAGCAGGACATAACTGTGCAAATGACAACCACAGAAAGGGAAGCGGTTCAACTGCTGAAAGAGCAACCCCATACACAGCAGTTTTTAGCTGATGAGCTGGGGATAAAAACCTTTTTTTTAGACCTGAGCCGTTTGGTGGAGCTGGGTGTTTTGAATAAAGCTTCTCTCACCCCTACCGATATCTTACATGCCAATGGCCGTTATGTACAGTGGAATAGGGATGCATCCATTTTAGGTGTCAAAATGCTGGCTCACAAAATGGGAAAAAGTTATCAGGAGTTTCTTGACTTAGCGATGGAGGCCATTATTAATAAGATAGCTTTGAGCATCATGCAGAGTGTGGTCAATTTTGAGGGCAAACACTTTGATCTGCAGGATGAAAAAGGGGCTATGTATTTCGTTGACAAAATTCTGCAGCCCCAAAAAGATGATAGAATAATGGGCTGCAGCCTTGAGTTTAATTTGCCTTTAGTTGCTATCGGTGCTCCTGTAAGTGTTTATTTGCCTGAAGTGGCCAGTAAATTAAAGCTGGACTTGATCATACCTCCCAACGCGGAAATTGCCAATGCTATCGGAGCAGCATCAGGCAATGTAGTTGAGGTTGTTCAGCTTATAATAAGGAATGATGATGAACAGTATATTGTTCATGCCCCATGGGAACGGAGGGTATTTGATGATTATGATGAAGCCATCGCTTATGCTCAGGCTGAGGCTGCGGAAAAAGCTGCAGTTCAGGTAGAAAAAGCAGGAGCTGCAGATTATCAATTAAACACAGAGAAGGAAGAAGTATTTATTCCGGGATGGGATATCCTGTTGGAGACAAGAATAACTGTGACCGCAGTGGGCAAACCGAAGTGGTTATCATAGGAACTGACTATTATAAGTGTAAAATTATTTCCCTTCCCATTATAATAGCAGGGGGAGGGTTTTTGATGGGCATTTATAAAGCTGAATCTATTGTTCTCAGGAGCAGGGTTTACGGGGAAGCGGACCGGATTCTTGTTCTTTATACCAGAGAAGCAGGAAAGCTTTCAGCCATTGCTAAAGGTGTGCGCAAGACCACCAGCCGCCTGCGGGGAGCGGTGCAGTTGTTCACCCATACCCACCTGCTGCTCTATACTGGGAAAACCCTGGACACAGTTTCCCAGGGGGAGGCAGAGGAGCAGTTTTCCTACCTGGAGCAGGACTTACAGCTTTTTACCGCTGCCAGCTACTGTGCGGAATTAGTGGACCGCCTCACACCGGACCGGGAGCCCCAGCCCAGGGTGTTTTACTTGATCCTCTCCACCCTCAGGGCATTAAAAGATGGGAACCCTGAGCTTTTAACCAGGATTTTCGAACTCAAACTTTTAGATATACTGGGTTACAGGCCGCGCCTAAACAGCTGTGTGATGGGTGATCACCCTGCTGCCGTGGAGGGTGCAAAACAGTTATGGTTCAGTATTGAACGGGGTGGGGTAATCTGCCCTGCCTGTGCTGAGCATTGTAAAGAAGCCATTCCCCTTTCACCGGCAGCCCTCGGGGTGATGGCTTATATCCTGCGCAGCCCACTGCAGCAGGCTGTTAAGGCCAAGATCAGCCCTAAAATACTCCGGGAGATGGCAGTTCTTCTCCAAAAGTTTTTAACCTATCATGGGGATGTTAAGCTGCAGTCCCGCTATTTTTTAGATGCCTTGCGGGATAGTGAAACAACAAGGCATAAAAAGCAGTAGTGGGGGAAAATTAGGGGTAGAAGGGTGATCTTATGGATGAACTGTTGAAAAAAATTGACCTGATCAGAGAACGGATGGATGTGAGTTATAGAGAGGCCAGGGATGCTCTGGACAGGGCATCAGGTGATGTTGTGGGTGCATTGGTTTTGCTGGAAGAGGAGATGCAGGGAGGGGGCTTGTGTGAAAAACTCAAGGAAACACTGGATAAGGGGATCAATGCCAAACTGCGTCTCAAGAAGGGAGATCACACTATCCTGGAGTTTTCCGCTGGCCTAGGTTTAGCCGGGGTGTTGGGGATGCTGCTCAGTGATGAATTGGCCATTCTGGGGGCAGCTTGTACAGTGGCAGCTTTCCTCAGTGGATGTACCCTGGAGATCGCAGGGGAAGAAAGGGAAGAGAAAGAAAGACAAATAGAAACTTGACAGTGTACTATAGAATTGATAAATTGTAGAAAAATAAGCCATGAGGGAGAAGAGTAGCCGCTTTTGTTCCGCTAAGAGAGCCGGGGTTGGTGGGATCCGGCCGGAGCGGGCGGTGAAAGGGGCTCCGGAGCAGCAGGAGGAAACCCGGGCTGGCCCTGGGGAGTAAAACCTGCAATAGAACAAAGGGGCGCAAATAGATGCGCAAACAGGGTGGAACCGCGGGAACTATCCCGTCCCTGTAGCTTTGATAGCTGCATGGGGCGGGTTTTTATATTTAAAGTTATATTTATAGTTTTTACTCTAAAGGAGGATTAATTATTATGGCTAAAATGACTTTTCAGGAAGTTATTGAGGCGCTCAACTCTTACTGGAGCCGCTACTGCGTAATTCAGCAGCCTTATGATGTGGAAGTTGGGGCTGGAACCATGAATCCGGCTACTGCTCTCAGGGTCTTGGGGCCGGAACCATGGAATGTTGCCTATGTGGAGCCCTCACGCCGGCCTACAGATGGCAGGTATGGGGAAAACCCCAACAGGCTGCAGCATTACTATCAGTACCAGGTGATCTTAAAGCCTTCACCTGATGATGTGATCGACCTCTATCTAAACAGCCTTGTTCACCTGGGGATAGATTTACAGTCCCATGATATCCGTTTGGTAGAAGATAACTGGGAATCGCCAACCCTAGGTGCCTGGGGTTTGGGATGGGAGGTCTGGCTGGATGGCATGGAGATCACCCAGTTTACTTATTTTCAGCAGTGCGGGGGGTTTGAGTGCCACCCGGTCAGCGCTGAACTGACCTATGGGATCGAAAGGATCGCCATGTATATCCAGGGGGTGGATAGTGTCTTTGATATTATCTGGACCGATGGCATTACTTATGGGGATATCCACCACCAGACAGAAGTGGATTATTCCTATTACAATTTTGAAGAAGCAGATATCAAAATGCTCTTTACACTCTTTGAAATGTATGAAAAGGAAGCTGAGCGCATCAGCGCCAAAGGGTTGGTGCAGCCGGCCTATGACTATGTACTAAAGTGCTCCCATGCATTCAACTTGCTGGATGCCCGGGGTGCCTTGAGTGTCTCTGAGCGCACAGCATATATCGGCAGGGTGCGCCGTTTAGCCCGCCTCTGTGCTAAAGCATACCTGGAGCAAAGGGAAAAACTGGGTTATCCGCTACTCAAAGATGAAGCTCTACGGGAGCAGTTGCTCAATTCTTCAGAGAAGCAAGCTGCAAATACTGCATCAAGGGAGGTTAAATAGAGATGGATTATTTGCTGGAAATAGGTGTTGAGGAACTGCCAGCCAGACTGGCTGATCAGGTGATCGAACAATTGCAAAAGTCTGGGGAAAAGCTGCTGCAGGAGAACAGGATCGGTTTTGCTGAAATTTCTGTTTATACCACCCCCCGCAGAATGACTTTCTATGTTCAGGGAATTGCTGAAGTACAGGAGGACCTGCTGGAGGAGGTAAAGGGTCCACCAAAAAGGGCGGCATTTGATGAATCAGGACAGCCTACCAAAGCAGCTCAGGGTTTTGCCCGCAGCCAGAATGTGCCTTTAGAGAGTCTGATAGTGCGATCAACCCCTGCTGGGGAGTATGTTTTCGCTGAAAAACGGATTAAAGGACAGCCTACAGCTCAAGTATTGAGTGAGCTAATTCCCCGTTTGATCAGCAGCCTTTCTTTCACAAGGCCCATGCGCTGGGGCAGTGGTGATTTCCGCTTTATCCGGCCGATCCGCTGGCTGGTCAGCCTGCTCGGTGATAGAATTGTGGATTTTGAGATCAATGGGCTTCATCCGGGCTATTATACTTACGGGCTGCGCAATTACAGCAAAGAACCCATAGAGGTGCGTAACCCTGAGGACTATTTTCAGAAGCTTAGAGAGGCATCTGTGATCCTCGATCAAGAGGAACGAAAAGAAAAGATTTGGGAGTTGGTCAGGGAGGAGGCTGCCAAGGCTGGGGGGATGATTCAGCCTGATGAGGAACTGTTAAATGAGGTTACCCACCTTCTAGAGAGTCCCACACCTATTTGCGGCGGTTTTGATTCCCGCTTATTGAAGCTCCCCCCAGAAGTGGTGATCACCCCGATGAAAGAACACCAGCGCTATTTCCCGGTTTGGGATGAAGAGGGGAATCTGATGCCTTTGTTTATCGCCTGTGCCAACGGCCCGGTCAATAAAGAGATGGTACGCCAGGGGAATGAGAAGGTCTTGCGTGCCCGCCTCCATGATGCGGAATTCTTCTTCCATGAGGATATCAAAACAGCTCTAGAGGATAAGGTGGAAAAGCTGAAAAAGGTTGTTCACATGGAGGGGCTGGGCACTATCTATGATAAGGTGAAACGGCTGGTTGCCCTCAGCGGCTATCTATCTGATGTTCTGGGCTTGACTGAACGCCAAAAAGAAGCGGCAGAGAGGGCGGCTTATCTTTCCAAGGCTGATCTGGTCACCGATATGGTTTTTGAGTTTCCTGAACTGCAGGGGATCATGGGAGGGTATTACGCCCGGATAAGCAAAGAGAACAAAGATGTCTGCCGTGCCATCAGGGATCATTATATGCCCCGCTTTTCCGGTGATAAGGTGCCTGCCAGCAAAGCGGGTGCTGTTTTGGCGATCGCGGACAAAATAGATAACCTGACTGGCTGTTTTGCTCTTGGCTTGGAGCCCACCGGTTCCCAGGATCCATTTGCTCTGAGAAGGCAGGCTTTGGGGATCTGCCACATTGTCATCAACCATGAGTTTGATTTTTCTCTGGAAGAACTGATAGCAAAGGCTTATGAGAATTTGAGCGGAATGGAACTCACCTATTCCTTGGATCAAGTTAGGGACAAAATAATGGATTTCTTTAAGGCGAGATTGCGGTTCCTCTTCCTTGAGGAGGGATACGCTTATGATACCGTTGAGGCTGCATTAGGGTCCTCCTTTGACAATATTATGTTGGTCTACAAGAGGCTAGAGGCCTTGACCGCGGTGCGTAGCAAACCGGAATTCGAGTTCCTCTTGACAGCATATACAAGGGCCTCCCATCTAGCCAGGCAGGCAGAGGGGGATGAGGTTGACCCTTCACTGTTGGTTGAAAAAGGGGAACAGGAACTGTACGATGCCTGGACCAGGATCAAAAAGGATGTGGTGCGTTTCCTGGATAAAGGGAAGTTCCGGGAGGCCTTGCTCCATGGTTCTGAACTGGCTGGCCCCTTAGACCGCTTTTTCGATCAGGTTATGGTAATGGTGGAGGATATCCCCTTGCGCCGCAACCGCTTAGCTTTGCTCAAGGATATTGCTGAAACCCTGGGGCAGATGGGTGCTCTGGAAAGGATTGTTCGGGATAGTTAATAAAATTAATAAATAATAGCAGGATTTTTTTATGTTGTATCGTAATTGATCAAAAAGTATAACACAATAACGAAAAAAAACAGCAAATAGTATTTATAATAATCCTAAATAGTATTATTATTAAAGAGATAGATACTGGAAAGGGTGTTGCTCTATCGAACTAACGCCGCGCCAGGAGCAAATCATAGAAATTGTAAAAAAGAATACACCTATTACAGGGGAGAAAATTGCCGAACTGCTCAATGTGCGGCGTGCTACTTTGCGTCCGGATCTGGCTGTGTTGACGATGGCGGGTCTTTTGGAGGCCCGCCCTCGTGTTGGCTATTTTTACACAGGAAAGACTCCTTATATGTTATTAGCAGAAGAGATCCGGCACCTTAAGGTAAATGATGTGAAATCAGTCCCTGTGGTAGTGAGGGGTAATGTTTCGGTCTATGATGCCATTGTTGCCCTTTTCACTGAAGATGTGGGAACGCTCTTTATCGTGGATGATGAAGGCTATCTGGAGGGGACTGTTTCCCGCAAGGATTTGCTGAAAGTAGCCCTTGGGCAAGGAGATCTGCATAAAATTCCAGTTAAGGTGGTTATGACCCGGGTACCGAATGTGGTGACCATCAAGGGAGAAGACTCTGTTTACGAAGCTGCTCGTAGATTGGTTGAGCATGAGGTTGATGCTCTGCCTGTTGTTGAAGAGTTACAAGATGAGGGAAATAAAGAAAAGCTTAAAGTTATCGGCAGATTCACCAAAACAACTATCGCCCGGATCTTCGTTGAAATGGGGGAAAAAGCCTAAATGTTGAAAGGAGGTTGTCTATGGAGAATACAGTAATTTACGTAGTATCAGATTCCCTCGGAGAAACAGCGGAATTTGTTGCACGAGCTGCAGCCATCCAGTTTAATGCTAATGGGAATTTTGATATCAGGCGTGTTCCTTATGTGAATGATAAGGCTACCCTGGAAGAGGTCATAGAAGAAGCAAGCGGCACACGCAGCATTATCGCCTATACACTGGTGATTCCAGAATTAAAGGATGAGCTGGAGCGGCTGGCTAAGTTGCATAATATTCCGGCTGTGGATATTATGGGGCCCCTGATGGATGCCCTCACCAAAGCAACATCGATGACTCCGAAGAGAGAGGTAGGGTTGCTCCACCGCCTGGATGATCAGTATTTCCGCAGAGTTGAAGCCATTGAATTTGCAGTGAAGTATGATGATGGTAAGGATCCTCGGGGGTTGCTGTATGCTGATGTTGTTCTGATCGGTGTTTCACGTACCTCCAAAACCCCTGTTTCAATGTATCTTGCCCATAAGCGGATCAAAGCTGCTAATGTTCCTATAGTGCCTGAGGTGGAACCGCCTACTGAATTGTTTAAAATAAAGCCTCGCAAAATAGTTGGACTTACCATTCAACCGCAGTTGCTTCTTCAGATCCGTCAGGAGCGGTTGAAGGCCTTGGGACTCACCACAGATGCCGAATATGCCAGTATGAACAGGATCCAAAAAGAATTGGCCTATGCTGACCGGTTGATGGTTCAACTGGGCTGCCCGGTCATTGATGTTTCCAATAAAGCAATAGAAGAAACAGCAAGCATGGTTTTAGAAGTCTATTACAGGGGGGAGCGAGATGCAAAATAAGTATGTTTACCTCTTTGAAGAGGGCAATGCAGGCATGAGGGACCTTTTGGGAGGAAAAGGGGCCGGTTTGGCGGAAATGACCAATTTAGGACTCCCAGTTCCACCTGGGTTCATCATCACAACCGAAGCCTGCAATGAATACAGCGCCAAAGGGGAATTCCCTGCTGGACTGGAGGAACAGATAGAGGAAGCCCTGTCGGCTTTGGAGAAAAAGGTGGGAAAAGCACTTGGGGATAAGAAAAATCCCTTACTGCTGTCTGTTCGGTCTGGGGCAAAAATTTCCATGCCTGGGATGATGGACACTGTCCTCAACCTGGGGTTGAATGATGAAACTGTTAAGGCTTTAGCTGCCGCTACTGACAATGAGCGATTTGCGCTGGACTGCTACCGCCGTTTTATCCAGATGTTCAGCGACATTGTTCTTCATGTGGAGTTCCACAGATTTGAAGATGTTTTGGAGAAATACAAAAAGAAATACCGGGTGCAGTTTGATCATGAACTGCAACCCGAACATTTAAAAGAGATCATCAGGGAGTACAAAGATATTGTCAAAGAACAGACAAAACAAGATTTCCCGCAGGACCCCAAAGCCCAGTTGCGGAAGGCTGTTATAGCGGTTTTTGAATCCTGGAACAACCCCAGGGCTAAGGTGTACCGTAAATTGAATAAAATTCCTGATGATCTGGGGACCGCGGTCAATGTGCAGGCAATGGTTTTTGGAAATATGGGCAACAACTGTGGTACTGGTGTTGCTTTTACCCGGGATCCTGCTACCGGAGAGAATGTTGTTTTCGGTGAATATTTGATCAATGCACAGGGTGAGGATGTTGTAGCGGGAATCCGTACACCGCAGCCCATAGCCAAACTGAAAGAGGAAATGCCTGAAGCCTATGAGCAGTTTGTAAGGACCTGTTCTTTATTGGAAAAACACTACAGAGATATGCAGGATATCGAATTCACCATTGAGAATGGCAAACTGTACATTTTACAGACACGCTCTGGCAAGCGCACTGCTGCTGCGGCAGTCAAGGTGGCAGTGGATATGGTGAAAGAGGGTCTGATCTCCAAAGAAGAGGCGATCCTCAGAGTTGAGCCCGATCAGTTGAATCAAGTGCTGCACAAAAGGTTGGATCCCAAGGCGGACTTTAAGGTAGTGGCCACTGGGCTCCCTGCATCTCCAGGCGCTGCCTCAGGTAAGGCAATCTTTGATGCCGATGAAGCCGAGCGGCTGGGAAATGAAGGGGAAAAGGTAATCCTTGTCCGGCTGGAAACCACACCTGATGATATCCATGGCGTTGTGGTCGCCCAGGGTGTGCTCACCAGCAGGGGTGGTATGACCAGCCATGCGGCTGTGGTTGCCCGGGGAATGGGCAAGCCCTGTGTCTGCGGTTGTGAGGCATTGAATATCGATTATAAAGCGAAAAAGATGACAGTGGGCGATCTGGAGATTAAAGAGGGGGATGTGATCACCATTGATGGCAGCACTGGACAGGTGATCTTTGGTGATGTGCCCCTTGTTTCTCCGGAGATGACTGAGGAACTGCGTTTACTCCTGGAATGGGCTGATGAAATTCGAAAACTGGGGGTGCGCGCCAATGCAGATACCCCAGCTGACGCCCTGCGTGCCGGGGAGTTCGGGGCAGAGGGTATAGGTCTCTGCAGGACTGAGCACATGTTCATGGCCCAAGACCGCCTCCCTATTGTTCAGGCTATGATCATGGCCAAAAGCCAGGAGGAGCGGCAGGAGGCCCTGGATAAACTGCTGCCCATGCAGCAGGGTGATTTCTACGGCATACTGAAGGCTATGGACGGCCTGCCTGTGATCATCAGGCTCTTGGATCCTCCTCTCCATGAATTCCTTCCCAATGTAGGTGAACTATCACTGGAAATACAGCGCTTGCAACTAACTGATGGCGACCCTGCGGAGATATCCAAAAAACAAGCCATGTTAGAAAAAGCCCGCTCTCTGCAGGAAATGAACCCGATGCTTGGTCATAGGGGTTGCCGCCTGGCAATCACCACACCAGAGGTTTATGCCATGCAGGTACGGGCCATTGTTCAGGCAGTTGCCCAGTTGAAAAAAGAGGGCTATAACCCCCATGCGGAGATCATGATTCCTCTGGTTATGTCCCCAGAGGAACTGGAGATATTACGCCAGCTGTGCTTGGATGTTATTCAACAGGTGGAAGAGGAAACCGGCCTCAAGTTTGAGATCCCGATTGGTACTATGATCGAGCTTCCCCGGGCCTGCCTGCTGGCAGATGAAATTGCCGAACATGCTGATTTCTTCTCCTTCGGCACCAATGACCTGACCCAGACCACCTTCGGTTTCAGCCGGGACGATGCAGAGGGTAAATTCATACCTCAGTATATCGAAAAGAAGATCCTTAAAGATAACCCCTTTGCAGTCCTTGACCGGAGTGGTGTTGGTAAATTGGTGAAATATGCGGTAGAGCAGGGCAGGAAGGCCAACCCTGAGATCGATTTAGGGATTTGTGGTGAGCATGGTGGAGAGCCTAGTTCTGTGGAGTTCTGCCATCTAGTAGGACTGGATTATGTCAGCTGTTCACCCTTCCGGGTGCCTATTGCCCGTTTGGCGGCAGCCCAGGCTGCTGTAAAAAACAAGGACCAATCGAAGTAAGGCTAAAACAGTATAGAGAAAACTAAAAAGCCTTATTATACTATGTTTCTCAGTAGATAGGAGTACGTAGTCTTGATAACAAGGACAGAGGATAGTTGGGCTGGAAATGTGTGAAAATAGTGGGTTTCCGAGCAATGAATCTATCTTGCGGCTTTGTCGTCAGGGGTTCATTAGCTGGAAGCCCCTCTATTTTTATTAGGAGGATTTCTCTATACACTTTCATTTTCCTAAGTCTGTTGATGTGGAATATTTTTATAGGAATTGTGAGGTAATCGGATGAAGAAAGTTGTTCGTGGTAATGTGATCAATCTACCCTATAGTTTGCATGATGGGACAGTGATCGGTTTTGAAGTAACAGGTGATAAACTTGTTATGCAATTTCAGTATGGATTTATAAAAACGATTGAGCCCTTTGACCAGGTAAATGGCAATGTAGAATTTGAAAAAGTAGATTGGGATTTCAGTTATGTGTATCTATTTGAATATCAAGATGTTTTATGTGGAAATGTAGGTAGTTTTACTGGTAAGAAGATGGAGTTAAAAAAATTCATTGATCAGTTTAAAAATTTTAAGTTTGATCTTGTAGATGAAACGTATGGCTATAATCTCTCAAAATTCGATGGGTATCTTTCAGATGGATATTCTATCAAAGAATGTTCAATAGAGATTTATCATTTAGGTGATATGAGTTATCTTGTCGAGGAATAAATTACAATGCTGCGCCCAAAATCTATATCTGTTCAAATAATTAATAATCCCAGCCAAGCTGGGATTATTTCTTTTTGATTGGTAAAACTATAGATAAATCGCAATAAATGAGGGGATAATCTTAACAGCTAAAACCAGGGCAACTAATTGATGAAAAAGGAGAGATCCACATGGATTTAAGAGGAAGCAAGACCTATGAAAACTTAATGAGGGCCTTCGCAGGAGAAAGCCAGGCAAGAAATCGCTATAACATCGCCGCATCTGCTGCGAAGAAGGAAGGATATCATGTAGTGGCGGCTGTATTTGATTATACTGCAGACCAGGAGAGGGCTCATGCCAAAGTCTTCTACCAACAGCTGAGGGATTATGCAGGTGATAATATTAACATTTCCGGAGCTTATCCTGTTGATGCCTATGATAGCACTGTAAAGGCTTTAAGGGCAGCTCAGCATAATGAGTTGGAAGAATGGGATGAAATATATAAGAGTTTTGGTGAAATAGCGCGGGAAGAGGGTTTCACAGAAATTGGGCAGCTTTTTGAACGTGTAGCAAGAATTGAAAAAACTCATGCAGATAGATTTGGCAGACTGGCTGAAGAGATAGAAAGTGGAACCATATTCAAGAGAGATGAAGAAATTGCCTGGATGTGTACTGTATGCGGAAATATTCATGTAGGCAAAGAAGCGCCAGAGGTTTGTAATGTATGCCAACACCCACAAGGATATTTCATGCCATTTACTGAATCCTTCGCACAAAAGTGACAAGGGGGGTGACACGTGGATGACGAGGGGAAGGTGACTTTGACTCACCTGAGTCATTCGTCATGGAGACGGGGTAACAGCCACACCGTCCCCTTGTCACTCCAACCTTTTCCCCTTAACACGGTGTCCTTTGACACTCCAACATTTGACCCCTTAATATTCTGAATCCTCATCTGTTCCGGTAAAACCCCAATTAGAACTTCCGAAGCCCGATCACTAGGCTGGCATACTTTGTGAAAAGCCCCATAAAAAAGGAGTTAAGGAATAAAGAGCGAAATAACGAAAGAGAAAATTTTTAGCTCCCTTGAATGCAAGAAACTGGCCATTAAAAGGGCAGATCTAAGTAAATAGGAGTGATGAATTGAAAGATATTAAGTTATACAATGTTATTTTTCCACTTTGGTTTGTTCTGTTTTTACCACCGGTTATTCTTATAACACTGGTCGGTAATTTTGTGATTGACTCATTAGTGGTAATCGCTTGCTTTTTTATATTTAAGTTAGCTGATATACAAAAAAGCCTTACAGAATTTTATAAAGGAAGCATATTAAAGGTATGGATTTTTGGATTTCTAGCCGATATTATTGGAGCCTCAATACTGTTTATCATAGGGATTTTAGAGCCTTTGGAACTACCCATTGATGTGATTACAGGAATAAATTATGACCCATTTAGCAATCTTGCTGCTGTTGCAGTAATCACAATCGCTACGCTGGTGTCAGCAGTTTTTATATTTATGTTTAATTATAGAATTACCTTTGCAAAGCAAATTAATGATCAAAAGTTAAAGGCAAAAGTAGCAATTGCTGTTGCACTCATTACGATGCCCTGGACATTTTTGCTGCCGACGAAATGGTTTTATTAGGAATGATTTTATTAATTGATGATCAGTAACGTAACTCGGGCAGTGAAGAGACTGCCCTATTTTTATTCAACCGATATGTAAAACCGTTCTGTTTCCCAGGGGTGTGACAGCAACCCCGTCCCCATGAAACGCCGTGACGAGACCCCCGTCCCTTTGGCACGCGGCACGCGGGCCGATCACCCAACCTGCCCCGGTGATCGGTGTCCCCTGATCGCGCACAAAGTTTCGTTATGAATAGAAGGAACCATTCTTATAAAAATAGTATATATTTATCTAAATATTGCATTAATTTCAGGAGGTGAAACAATTGCTTATAGTGGGAATTAATGGCAGCCCTAATCGAGACGGTAACACAGTTTTTCTGCTCAAAGAAGCATTGGCAGTCGCGGAAAAAGCAGGGGCTGAAACAAAACTGCTGCATGTAAAAGAAATACTCGATGACCTGGAATCCCCCTTTTGTGAACTCTGTTCTTATCCCTGTGAAGGCAGCTGTTCAGAGGGAAATAAGTTGGGAGAGGCCTTTGACCTGTTAAAACGAGCGGATGGGGTGCTGATGGGCAGTCCTGTTTACTTTGGAACAGTATCCAGCCAACTCAAGGCTTTTTGGGATAAAACACGTTTCTTAAGGAGAGAAAAGGCTTTGCTCAATGTTGTTGGGGGAGGGATTACAGTCGCCGGTGCCCGCTTTGGAGGGCAGGAAACCACCCTCAGGGCGCTCCACGATATGATGCTGGTACAGGGCATGATGATTGTAGGGGATGGTTATGTAGATTATGACTGCGGCCACCAAGGGGCCTGTGCCCAGCGCTTGGCCCAGAATGATGAAAACGGTATTAATAGAGCAAGAATTTTAGCCCAGCGTGTTGTTGAAGTTGCAAAGGCCACGATGAGTTTAAGGAAACCATAGACGGGGTGGTAGCCTTTGGCAATAAACCTAACCATTCGTGAGGAGATCGAACAGCGGGAAATAGAGCAACTTGCCCCCTATGCCGCATTATGTGTCAAATCCAAAGGGCGGCTTTATCCGGAAGAACCCTGTTCTGTGCGAACAGCATATATGCGTGACCGGGATCGGATTATTTACTCCAAAGCTTTTCGCAGATTGAAACATAAAACACAGGTTTTTATTGCCCCGGAAGGTGACCATTACAGAACAAGAAGCACCCATACCATTGAGGTTGCACAGATTTCCCGTACACTAGCTAGGGCACTGCTGCTCAATGAGGACCTGACTGAAGCTATAGCTCTTGGGCATGACCTAGGCCATACACCATTTGGGCATTCAGGTGAAGCAGCTATCAATGAAGTTTTTCCACCAGGCTTTCGTCATAATGAGCAGAGCCTCCGGGTTGTGGATAAACTGGAGGGGGAACGCGGATTAAACCTTACCTGGGAGGTAAGGGATGGTATTCTCTGTCATACTGGCCCGAAATTACCCAGCACACTGGAGGGCCAGATCGTTAGGATCGCTGACCGCATCTCCTACATCAACCATGATATCGATGATGCCATCAGGGCCGGGATTATCAGTGAAGAGGACCTGCCTAAAGAGTGTGTTGAGATCCTTGGCAACCGTCACAAGGTAAGGATCAATACCATGGTAACAGATATTATCAAAATGAGCAGGGGCAAGCCGATAGTTGCCATGAGTGATGAGGTCCGGCAGGCGACAGATAAGCTGCGAGAGTTTCTTTTTGAGCGGGTCTATATCGGTTCTGCAGCCAAAGTGGAAGAGGCCAAGGCACAACAGGTGGTAAAAACCCTTTATGATTATTATTTAAAGAACCCTGATCTGTTGAGCGATGACATCAAAGCCAGGATTTCCAGTGAAGGGTTGGAAAGGTGTGTTGTGGACTATATTGCAGGGATGACCGACCGCTTTGCGATGAAAACCTTTGAAAGGTATTTTGTGCCCAACGCTTGGATGAAATAGATATGGAGCAGGAGTTTTTGCTACCTGTAGAGAATAATATGGAGTCACGAAAAGGAACGGGTGTTTGCTAATGGCCGGCTTGATCCCTGAGGAATTCTTGGAGGACCTCCGGGGCAGAACTGATATTGTTGAGATTATCAGTGAATATGTCCCTTTAAAAAGGACCGGGCAGAACTATGTAGGGTTATGCCCCTTTCACCAGGAGAAAACCCCTTCATTCACCGTATCCCCTGCCAAACAGATTTTCTATTGTTTTGGCTGTGGGGTGGGGGGTAATGTATTCTCCTTCTTGATGAAGATTGATAATATTTCTTTTTTAGAGGCTGTAGAGCTTTTAGCTGAGAGGCAGGGAATGGAGGTTCCCCGCACCCCTGGCGCCCGGGAGAGACAGGAACGAAGGGAAAGGTTCTATGAACTGAATGTTCAAGCAGCAGATTATTATCATAGAATATTATTACATGGGGAGGCAGCAGAGCGTGCCCGGCGCTATTTAAGGGGGCGAGGGCTTACAAAAGAGTCCTGGTCAAGGTTTATGCTGGGTTTTGCTCCTGGAGGACAGGGCCTTCTGCAGTTTCTTAGGGGAAAGGGTTACACCCTCCAGGAACTGAGGGAAGTCGGGCTTTTTATTGAACGGTATGGAAAACTCCAGGAGCGCTTTCAGGGTCGTGTTATCTTTCCCATATTTGATCAGCGGGGGCATTGCCTGGGTTTTGGGGGGCGGGCCCTAGGGGAAGAGCAACCCAAGTACCTGAACTCACCAGAGTCAGCCATTTTCAATAAAGGCCGCAGCCTTTATGGCTTACACCTGGCATTACCTGCGATTCGGGACAAAAAACAGGTTATTGTGGTAGAGGGGTATATGGACTGCATCACAGCCCATGAATACGGTTTTCGCCATACAGTTGCCTCTTTAGGAACAGCCTTTACCCAGGAGCAGTCCAGACTGTTGCTGCGCTACACAAAAGATATTATTCTGGCTTTTGATCAGGATACCGCCGGCTCTGCTGCCACGATGAGAGGTGCTGGGCTTCTCCAGGAAATGGGCGGCAGAGTGATGGTACTTGATCTCCCGGAAGCCAAGGATCCGGATGAATTCCTGCGCTCCCGGGGAAGAGAGGCTTTTGCAACTGCTCTGACAGAGCGCACAACCGGTTTTCTGGAGTTCAGGCTTGACCAACTGCTGAAAAAATATAACCCTGATGATTTATCGGACCGGGCGGAGATAGCCAGAGTTTTGGTGGAGGAGTTGGCCAGGATCCAGGACCATGTGGTGCGGGAGGGTTTGATCCGCATGGCTGCTCAGCGGATCCATACCTCTGAGGAAGCCATTCGGTTGGAATTGTCCCGAAATCTCCGGAAATATCGATTACAGAAGGATAAAACTGAAAAAAATAGATATAATATGGAACAAGGCAAACAAACTTTCGAATTGCAGCCTCAATCTGCTCTAGAGGCAGCCAGGCGCGGGCTTTTCAGTTTTATGTTCCAGGATCGCCATCTTTACGAGCGTGTTAAACAGGAACTGGGCTGGGAGGTTTTTTCAGGTAAGTATGAAAAATACCTCAATCTTTTAGAAAAACAGGGCTGGGATAGTGCAGCAGATCTGCTTAATCAGTTGGCAGTTGATGAGCAGCAGGAATTAGCCGCCCTGCTGATGAGCACAGAGGATATCCAACTGGACAAAATACAGAGGGACAGATTAATAGATGATTATATCAGGACATTAAAGAAAGGGCAGTTGCAGAAAGTAATCGCTAGGAAACAGTCTGCTTTAAAGGAATTTGAAAAAAACAATAATCAGGAAGGAATTAAGAACCTGTTAGCAGAATTATACCTACTGTACGAAGAATTGGAACGTTTAAAAACACCAAGAACAATGGATTCGATAAGCCAGGAAAGGGGGGAATGACATGAAAGAAGAACAATCAAGGATTGAGGCAGTAAAAGCTTTAATTGAGCGCGGTAAACAGAAAGGTTCTCTTTCCTACCAGGAAATTATGGATACCCTCCAGGGCTTTGATATGACTCCCGAACAGATAGACAGCATCTATGAACATTTTGGGGCCATCGGAATTGAGATCAGTCCAGATGGGGCGGCAAAGACCGACCCCAAGAATGGGGAGGCTGTAGATGAAGAGACTGAAATAGATCTCTCTGTCCCAGAAGGTGTTGCTATCGATGATCCTGTTCGGATGTACCTGAAAGAGATAGGCAGAATCCCTTTGCTGACAGCTGAAGAGGAAGTGGAACTGGCGAAGAGGATTGAGCAGGGGGATGAAGAAGCCAAACGCAGGCTTGCAGAGGCCAATTTGCGGTTGGTTGTGAGCATTGCCAAACGATATGTGGGAAGAGGTATGCTCTTTTTGGACCTGATCCAGGAGGGCAATTTGGGTTTGATCAAAGCGGTAGAGAAATTTGACTACCGCAAGGGATTTAAATTCAGCACTTATGCCACCTGGTGGATCAGACAGGCGATTACCAGGGCTATCGCTGATCAGGCCCGTACCATCCGCATACCGGTGCATATGGTGGAGACCATCAATAAACTGGTTAGGGTTAACCGTCAGTTAATGCAGGAACTGGGAAGGGATCCGACTCCGGAGGAAATCGCTCAGGAAATGGATATTCCGGAGGAGCGTGTGCGGGAAATCATGAAGATTGCCCAGGAACCTGTTTCCCTGGAAACACCCATCGGCGAGGAGGAAGACAGCCACCTGGGGGATTTCATTGAAGATGAGGATGCTCTAGCCCCTGCAGAGGCTGCGTCCTTTATCCTGCTCAAAGAACAGCTGGAAGAGGTGCTGGAAACCTTGACCCCCAGAGAAAGGGATGTGCTGCGCCTGCGCTTCGGCCTTGAGGATGGGAAAGCCAGGACCTTAGAAGAGGTGGGTCAGAAGTTCAAAGTGACCAGAGAGCGCATCCGGCAGATCGAGGCCAAGGCTCTGCGCAAACTGCGTCATCCCACCAGAAGCAAAAAATTGAAAGATTATCTGGAGTAAATAAAAGCCCCAAAGAAACAATGAGGGGCTTTTTTTAGTTTTATTATAAACTCTTTAGTTAACCAGATCTTTATCTTTCAACAAAACCGCTTCTGGTTCCATCATCCCGAGTTTTTCTCTGGCCACCTGTTCTACTCTATCCGGCGATTTCAGCTTGAGTACTTGGAGTGCATAGGCTTTGTTTTCCCGTTTTAACTCTTCAATAATTGCTGCTGATTGCTCGACTTGGTAGCTGAGGGAGATTGCTATGTTTTGAAGGTGGATAAAAGTTAGCAGTAAAAGTCCCAATAATAGTACGGAAGATACTAGTATGATGCGTGCCTTTACAATTCGGGGTTTATGCTGCAGTTTGACCTGCTGTGGAAGCTGTTGAGGTAGCGGATAGCCGATCAGTTGTTCCAGTGTATCCTACCCTCCTTCCTATAATCTAGGTTTTCTTCCGGGTTTTTTCCTGCCCTGTGTTCTTATCTTTTCCTCATCGATGACCTTTTTGGGGTAGTACCACCTACCGCTTATTCTCTTTCCATGCAAAGAAGCAGCTCTGCGGGTTACACTGCTGGGATGGACTCCTAAGACTTTTGCTGCTTCAATAGTGGTGTAGTAGTTTTGCAGATCATTCTCTGTATCGTGCAATGCATCTTTTTGCTCATCAAGCACACTGAGCAGTTCCTCCAACTCTTTCTGCACTGCCCGCAGTTTGATGGCCGATAAATAATCATTACGGTCCAGGGCTTGCAGGAGTTCTGCCTTATAATGCTCGATTTTTTCTATAATATAGTTGCGCATAAAAGGTATAACTCCTCTGCTTTAAGAATGCAGTGCTCTGCGGTAATACCCCAGCGAATGCATTATCAATTTTCATTATGACATACAATGCAATGTATTGCAAGAAAAAATGCATTATACGTAAATTTTTTCAGGGGTTACACTCAGAATAAGGAGATTAAAAAGTAAAAGTCTAGCGGTTGCTGGGGCAAAATGAGGAATAAAAGGGTATAAAGGGATCAATAAAGGCACACTTTCGGGAGGTATGTTGCATGCCTTTATTACAGGTAGTGCACTATAATTCGTAATGCTGGTATTTCCTTTCAGCTATAGACTGGATGCGAAAATAGAGAACGGCTGAGATGGATGTGACCAGCAAAAGGAGGAGAGAATAGCCTAACCACCAGGGAACTATCAAGTACAGCCCCACACAAATACCGGCCATGATGGCTAAGAAGATCATAGAGATGAGCATAACGAACAGAACGTTCAGATTGTTTTTGACAGCACGCTGGGGGTCCTCCCAGTCAAAATAAGGGCGTTCACTATCGATCAGGATGCCAAGGGCTGTAATTACACCCACCGCGGACAGGCTCAGTAAACCCAGCATTAAAGCATCTAGCCAGGTTAAATGCAAGAGGATAATTGACAGAACGAAAACAGGGAGTGTACAGACAAAATTTACGATCAGGGTATACCAGAACTTGGCTTTTACTTGTTCCCGGGGACTGACAGGGATCAACTGAGAAAGAGTGAACAGTTTTCCCTCCCGGGAGAGTGCCGATGGTGAGAGGGGTATGGTTCCTGCGATAAAGGTCATAAATCCGATTATACCCAGTTTTAGATAGGGGTATTTGCTCAGAATAGGATAAAGGCTGTTGATCTCCTGCAGCGAACCCTGAGTAAACAGGGGGATTAACATAAAAATGGGAACGATAACTGCTATCGGGAGGACATTCATCAGGAAAACAGGGGTGCGGAGGAAAAGCCGGTGTTCCCGAAGTAGCAGGGCTTTGAACGGTGATGAACTGCTCCAGCTATCAGCGTTGTTTGTGACACGATGCTTTTTTGCTACCTCTTCACCTGCAAACAATCCCCGGTAGAAATACTTGTTTCCCAGGACCAGCATCAAAGCCACCAAGGCTGCAGTCAATGCCAGAAAAAGCCCGAGGTTGAAGAGACCCTCGATACTGCCGGCCATAGCCAGTGATTTGGCTGCCCAAATTGCGGGAGGAAAGCTGCTCCCTACTTCAGATAACAAAGCTCCATGGGTTTGGAGCATCGCTTGCAGAGATGAGAGCTCTTCACCCTGGGGAAGTGACTGCATAAAAAACTGGATACCTATGGCAAGGGCCAGTGAGATCACATAGGTCAGGATGGTGAAGGTGTCTTTTATGCGTTTACTGCGTGCCTTACTCATTATAAGAATGGATAATACAGCTGCCGGTACCAGGGGCAGTACAGGGAAAACCAGGAATATAACAGATGCCAGGAAGATATACACTGCTCCCAGCCCTTCCCCCTGGAAGAAGATGTACAGCGGGGGTAAAAGCAGAACGATTTGGACCAGGTACTGGCTGAACATAACCAGTGAAAACCTGGCACCCAGTACATACAGGGGTTTGAGGGGCAGTGCTGCCAGCAGTTCATTATCCCGTCCAAAATAAAAAACGCTGATCATCGTCCCGATATCAAATATAAAAATTACAAGGGCAGTGGTAATGAAACTGATAACCAGCACCAGCGCAGGCTCACCCAGTATTTGGCCTACATAGTAGAGCCCTTTAGAAAACATCATAGACATAGAAAAGAAAAAGACCAGGATAAAACTTATCCCCACAACCGCTGCAATGGGCTGCCATAAGTCCTTCTTTTCCACCAGATATTTTTGTTTCATTACTGAAATGCCGAAATAATTACGAAAGGTGACCTTCAGCAGAGCAAGAAAAGGCTTCATTCTGTCAACTCCAAGAAAATATTTTCTAATGTTTCTTTTTCATGATCTTTGTTGATATCATCCAGTGTGCCACAGGCGATTATTTTTCCCTTATTGATAATAGCCACCCGGTCACAAAGCCGCTCCGCTACCTCTAGAATGTGGGTGGAGAAAAATACTGTATATCCCTGGCGGCAGTGTTCTGCCATCAGATCTTTAAGCAAAAAGGATGAACGGGGATCAAGCCCCACCATCGGTTCATCCAAGATCCAGACCGGCGGGTTGTGCAAAAGCGCACCGGTCAAAGCAAGCTTCTGCTTCATACCGTGGGAATAACTTTGTACAAGATCACCGATGGCATCTTTTATATTGAAAATATCCAGGAGATGCTCTATGCGTTTTTTTCTTAGCTTTTCCGGCACCTGATACACATCTGCCAGGAAATTTAAGTATTCAATTCCGGTCAACCGGTCATATACATGAGGTTGATCAGGAACATAACCGATCCGGAATTTGGCTGCCAATGGTTCTTTCTGTACATCTATACCCGCAACACTGATGCTTCCTGCATCAGGCTGCAACAGGCCAACGATCATCTTGATGGTTGTGGTTTTACCGGCACCATTTGGCCCGAGAAAACCGAAGATCTCCCCTGCTTTTACTGACAGGCTGACATCATCAACAGCTTTCACTTTTCCTTTGGCATAAGACTTAGAAACACCAACAAGTTCTATCATCGCTTTGTCCTTTCTCAATATTGGTTCCCTTGACTGCATAGGGCAAAAGTCAAAATCAGCTTTCAATAAACAATCCTTTAAGGATTCTATTTCAGCTTATTATTTCCTGCTCTTCAATGAGCTTTTATCAGGCAGATAAAACAATACCTGTCTGCACTGGGTACAGACCCACATTTCCAGTTTCATGATGCGCTCCTGTAATTCTGCAAAATCCCCTAATAATAGATGCCATCCTCCGGTCTTACCGCCTGTCCGAAACTCTTTAACACCCAGGTATTCCATGTATGTACGGCACTGCGGGCATTTTTTCTCTTCCATAGCTGGTACCTCCTCGACGATGATTATTCCTTCTCCTTTTTATTCTCTATTAGGGCTGGGATAACCTCTGTGCATTTGAGCAAACAAAATCAAGAGATAATTTCTTTTGACAAAAATAAAATGCAGCCAACTAACCATCCAATACAACAGTTAGGTGGTTGATGCGCACCCTCAGCTATTTGGTGCTTAGTGCAGTGATAGTATGTTGCAATCACATGTAAAGAAGCAGGGGAAAGCTCTTGGAGTTTAGGTTCATAAAATAAATAACGCGGAATGTTGACTGCAGCTATCGTTTGGCTTATAATTAATCATGTCACAGCGATCCCCGGTAGCTCAACGGTAGAGCATCCGGCTGTTAACCGGAGAGTTGCAGGTTCGAATCCTGCCCGGGGAGCCAAGGGCCCATAGCTCAACGGCAGAGCACTCGGCTCATAACCGATTGGTTCCAGGTTCGAATCCTGGTGGGCCCACCATTTTGGATGTCAGAAGTCGGAGGTCGGAAAATGGCCGATGTCTGATGCCGGAAAAAAGAATATTTTTGGGCGCGTAGCTCAGTGGCGAGAGCGCTTGACTCACATTCAAGAGGTCGCAGGTTCGATCCCTGCCGCGCCCACCAGAAAACCCCGTAATCACAAGCGATTACGGGGTTCTTGCTTTTTCTCAGAATTCGCCTAAAACGGCTCAAGTTTGTGACAGTAGGCAACAAATTACAGCCTGTCAATTGCCCTTCTCAAGGCTTTGATTATCTAGGTGTGTGTTTGTATGATAAGGATCATTAATTTGCAAGCTTAAACTCGCCTGCATTCTTATCATAAATGTATATTTCCCCTGTCTCTATTATATAATGCCATCCGCTGATATTAAGTTTTCCTGCTTTCACTCTTTCGTTTATATATGGATAGCTCAGTAAATTCTTTAGTTGTTCAACCACATTTGCTTGTTCCATCAGCAAATGCTTTTTTCCATGATCATCTGTGGATTCTTTTATTACTCTGTCCCTTACTTCATGAATTAAGTTAAGCCATTTTTTTGTATGAGGAAATTCCTCTAAATACTCTTCCGGTTTCAAAGACGCGGCACATCCTCCGCAGTTAGAATGTCCGCATACAATAATATTATCAACTCCTAAGGTTAAAACAGCATATTCAATTGCCGCTACAGTTGAAGCGTAGTTATCTGCTTCTTTGAACGGAGGTACAATATTTGCAATATTCCTGAGTGTGAAAAGTTCACCTGGTAAAGACTCTGTGATCATGTTAGGATCAACTCTTGAGTCACAACAGCTGATGAATAATGTATGGGGCGTTTGTTGTTCTTTTAATTTATAAAAAAGCTCCTTATTTTTTTCATAATCCTTTTTCCTAAAATCAACGATTCTTTTTAAAAGCATTTCCATAGAATCTTGAGTCATTTCCTTACCCCCTTATAAGTTGCTAAATAACGAACTTTACCTGGTTTTTTTTTGAGTTCGTTCTCATCACTAAACTTGTTTTCCGCCCCCTTGCGCAGCCTATGATAACGGCGCCCTATACATTATTCCTCTCATATTATAGATCAAAATAAAGATAAAAGGATGGGTAAGGGGACCTAAGAGTGTGTGTACCTGGGGTGGAGAGTGATGTGCTGGGAAACATAACAATAAAAAAAGCCCAGCAACCAACTGGGTTCTTTATTAACGCTTGATGCTGGTTTTTTTAACAGGGTGACAGCTAAGGCTTATAAAAAGGCAAACAGATGAGTTCTGTTTTAATCAGTCCTCAAATCTCCGGAAACAAGCCACCCGCTGAACAGAACAGGCCTTTAACCCCGGCTTTTCCTGGAAGCACCTGGGGAGAGGTTGAGGGCAGCGCTTGACAAAAGGACATGACTGTGAGCTGATTGTTGAGTTCAGTTGGGCAACAGGCTCACGGTTTTCTGCACGGTTTTCTGTCCTGGTGCTGGTTCCCACCTCTCTTGACAGTGAAGGTGCTGCTTCTATCAGACACTTAGTATAAGGGTGGAGGGGGTTGTTTACTACTTCATTTGTTGGCCCCTCTTCCACAATGGTCCCCTTGAGCATGACCGCCATCCGGTCGCTGACCTTCCTGGCGAGAGCGATATCATGGGTGATCAAAAGGAGGGCAAGCCCTCTTTGCTCCTGGAGGTCAAGGAAGAGCCTCAATATCTTTGCCTGGACACTGGCATCCAGTGCAGATGTGGGTTCATCTGCGATAATCAGTTTCGGGTCCAGAACCAGTGCACGGGCAATAGCCACCCTTTGGGCTTCTCCCCCGCTCAGGTGATGGGGATATTTTTCTAAAAATTCTTCCTCTCCGCTTAACTCTACCTCATACAAAACTTTTTTTATCTTTTCCAGTTTTTCTTCATTACTTCCATAACTGTGGATATCCAGAGGCTCCTTGATGGCTTGATATACATTCATGCGATGGCTGATCGACTCTCCGGGGTTCTGAAAGACCATCTGGACCCGCTCAAAAAAATCTTTCTTTCTCTGGAGTACCTGCTGACTTTCCAGATAGATCTCTCCCTCTTCAGCTGTGAATAACCCCATAATGGTTTTTGCCAGTGTGGTTTTCCCGGAGCCGCTTTCACCCACAAGGGCAAGGGTCTCTCCCTCATAGAGGGTGAGATCAATACCGTGGAGTATTTTAGCATGATCAATACTCTTACTGATACTCCTTACCTCCAGCAGTGGAATGATACCACCCCTGTGGCAGGCCAGGCATCTGCTACCCTTTTCCTGAAGTTCAGGTACCTCCTGCTCACAGATCTCTATTCTTTGTGTGCACCTGCTATTGAATGGGCAGCCCTCCACTTTATGAGACATTTTGCCGGGAATCCCCTGCAGGTCCTTGGTTGTGGTCATATTGGGATAGGAGCGCAAAAGCCCCCTGGTGTATGGGTGCATAGGATTTTCCAGCAATTCTTTTGTTGGACCCAACTCAAGGATCCTGCCGGCATACATCACAGCAACTTTTTCTGACAGTTTGGCTGCAGCATCTATGTCATGGGTGATCACCAGGGTAATCCTATCATGGGCTGCTTCTTTAAGCACAGTGATGATTTCTAATTTTGTGAGAGCATCAAGGGCAGCAGTGGGCTCATCAAGGATCAGGACATCGGGATCATTGGCCAGGGCGATGCAGATCAGGGCCTTTTGCTTTTCCCCTCCGCTCAGTTGATGGGGATAGGAGTCAGCCCGCCTTTGATCAAGGCCAACTTGAGCAAGTAACTGCCGGGTGTGTTCTGCAGCAAAATCTCTGTCCTTTTCCCCATGTACCAGAATCGTTTCCATGATCTGCTGTCTGATGGTGTAGAGGGGATGGAGAGCAGCTTCAACATCCTGGAAGACCATAGCTATCTTACGCCCGCGTAAAAGTCGCAGTTCCTCCTCAGCCAGTGCCAGGAGATTGATTCCTTGGTAAAGTATTTCACCGGTGCAGTGCCCATCGATCAGGCCCATAATGCTTAAAGCGAGGGTGGTTTTACCTGCACCTGTTTCACCTATAACTGCCAGGGAGTCTCCTTTGTTTAAGGTTAGGTTAACTCCTTTGAGTATATTCAGTCCATTATAAGATACTTTCAGATTCTTAATGTCCAGCATGGCCTACTCCTTTACGAAGACGAGGATTTAATGCCTTTTCTAGGGAAAACCCCAGAAAAGCCAGTGTGCTGATTAAAAGGGATAGGGCAAAGCCCGGTGGCAAGAGCCACCATTTCCAAACATCGAGATATGAGAAACGCAGAGCATGCTGCATCATTTTTCCCCAACTGATCACAGAGGGATCAGAGATCCCTAAGAAGGAAAGCCCTGCCTCCATGAAGATCGCTCTACGGGCATCAGCTATCAGGGTTGCCGCCAGCACTGGACCCAAATCAGGAATGATGTGGTGAACAAGCAGATGGGGCCAGCCTGCTCCAAAGGTGCGGGCTGCGGACACATGCATCCTTTCTTTTAAAGAAAGGGTCTGAGCTCTGATCACTCGGGCTCCCCCGGGCCAGAGAAAAGCAGCCAGCAGCAGGATCATCAACAGCATATTAGGACGCAGGTAGGCTGCAACAAGGATAACAACGATCACCGGAGGAATGACGATCATTGCATCCACCAGCCGCATGATCAGCCGGTCATAAACCCCTCCGAAAAGTGCAGCAGTGCATCCAACCAGGACACTGATCAAAAGGGCGAGCACAGCTGCCCCACAGCCCACGATCAGTGAGGTGCGAGCGCCAAAAAGAAGCTGTGTCCAAATATCCTGTCCCACATCATTGGTACCCAGTAAATGCTGCCCGGATGGGGGACTGAAAGCAGAGCCGGTATATTCATGAGGCTGGTAACTGGTAAGCAGTGGGGCCAAAATGGCCAGCACAACTATCAATGAGATCAGCACCAGACCTGCTCTGCCAAAACTGTCATGTTTTATTTCCTGCCAGTAATCAATGTGCACAGTGATACCTCCTGCTCCTTAATGAGAATAGGCAACCCGCGGGTCCAACCTGGTATACAGCAGATCGAGCAGGTAATTTGCTACCAAAATGACCACTGTTGTCACCAGAAGAATTCCCTGCATCAGCGGATAATCACGGGTAAGCAGAGAATTATAAAGCAGTGAGCCCACTCCGGGGTAGGAAAAAATGATTTCAATAAATAAAGCCCCTGTAACTGAACTGGCCAACTGTAGCCCTGCAGCAGTTACCACAGGTAAAAGGGAGTTCCTGCCGGCATGCCTGTACCTGATCTCCCTTTCCCGGCAGCCCTTTGCTTTAGCCGTAAGAATAAATCCTTCTCCCAGGGTGGTCACCATAGTGTTCCTGGTCAACAGGTAGGCTCCTGTGACCCTTACGATAACAAGAGCAATAAGGGGGAGTGCCAAGTGGTGCAACACATCTATTATGAGAGCAAGGCCGGTTTTTCCGGCATAAGGTGTAAGAGCACCGGCTAGAGGCACGATCCCCAGCGCTACCCCGAAGAACAAGAGCAATAGAATGCCTATGAAAAAGTCGGGAAAACCGCTCAAAGAAATCAGGCCTGTCAGTAAAACCTTGTCTGTGGTTTTGCCGCGGCGGTAACCGCTCTCGATTCCCAGGATAATACCCAGGAGGTTGGAAATAAGCACAGCGAGTCCCACTAAGAGCAGGGTCCAGGGGAGAGAGGCAGCGATCACATCAAACACCGGGGCATTGTAATAATAGGAATAACCCATATCCCCATGAAGGAGTGCCTTGATATAGGACACAAACTGAGCACCCAGCGGCTTATCCAGGGAAAACCGCTGGGTAAGCTCAGCCTGCAGTTCCGGTGTCATTGCAATTAAAGCCTCTTCCCCATAGATTGCCATCAGGGGATCCCCGGGCATCGCCCGCGGCAGCAAAAAATTGATCATGAGAATTATGACAAATGCGATCAGGTAGCTTACTGCAGATCCTGCTTTTTTCAATTGAATCCACCTCTATTTTACGAATGCCAGCTTATTCAAAGGAATAGGAACACCAATAGCTATTCCCATGCGTGTATAGAAAAGGTCCGTTTTATCATTGCAGGCCCAATACCATGTCGGGTAATAGATGGTCAAGGCCGGCACATCTTCAGCGTATAGCTTCTGGATTTCAGCAATGATTTCCTTTCTTTTTTCTTCGTTTATTTCTTGCTGCTGTTCTTTAAGCAGGCTGACAAGGGATTCATTCTCTGTGTATCTTGCACTGTTAAACCCCTGGCCGATAATGCTTCTGCTTAAGAAATCCGGATCTCCACCGATCCCACCATGACCGCTTAAAGCCAGCTCAAACTTCCATTCATTGACCAGGTTGTCAAGGGTTTTTGCTTCCAGGCTCCGCAGGTTGACTTTAATACCTACTGCTTCCAGTTGCTGTTTGATCATTTCCGCTTCCCGTTCCCCAGGGCTGGTGCTGTTGCCTGGGAAAAGAAGTTCAATTTCCAGCACTTTGCCATCCTTCTGATAGAAATTGTCCTTCTTTGTATAACCCAGACTTTCCAGAAGTTCTTCTGCTTTCGCAGGCTTGTGCCTATACTGTTCAATGTCCTGGTTATACCAGGGGCTGTCAGGAGGAAGAAAGCCCGGGCTTCCTGCCAGTCCATACCCCCGCAGACAGGTAGAGACGATCTGTTCTCGGTCAATGGCATAAGCTAGGGCCTGTCTTAACCTTTTATCGTTAAATGGAGGTTTTTGATGATTGATCATCAGCTTGGCATTCCAGTCAGAGGGGCTCTCCAAAATATTGAACCCTTCTTTTTTGATATCCTCTGCCAGCTCAGGGGGGATACTGGCGGCATCCACCTGTTTCTGTTTCAAGGCACTGGCAGCCATTTCCTCACTGACCTTAACAAACTTAAGCTGCTTGATCTTTGGTTCACCTAGATAGTAATTTTCGTAGGCTTCATATAGGTAGGTTCCCTGGGCCTTGTTGTAGTCAACAAGCTTAAAGGGCCCAGTACCGATTACAGCCTTTTCCTCCTGGAACTGTTCAGGATCCCTTACATCCTTCCAGATATGTTCAGGGAGAACAGGCAGGGTACAGGCCACATTATCCATAAAGGGAGCATATGGTTTGCTCAATAAAACCTTTACTGTGCTATCATCAACAACTTCAACCCTTTCCACAATACCGGAATCGACCCATTGATAAGGGTGTTCTTTGATATAGTTAAATGTGAACTCAACATCCTGGGGTGTGAATTTTTCCCCATCATGCCAGCTTACATCATTTCTCAGTTTGAAAGTGTAAGCATTTTCATCCTCAAGGTATTCCCAACTCTCTGCCAGAGCAGGGACATAACCCTGGTCATCCTTCCAGACAAGGGTATCGAAAATAAAACTCATTCTTACATAACCCGGCCCCCGTGAATAATGGGCATAGGGTGAGGGGTAACCCCAGTCTCCTGTTGCATCGGCAACAGTGTAGATGTCGGTTTCAGTAGAATGCTCTCCTTGGGGTTTTTCTTGTTCCCCACAGCCGGCAGCTAAAACCGTCAGACTGAAGATAACTCCCAATACCAATATCTGTTTGAAAAACTTATACATGCTTTTCACCTCTTTTTTGCACATCGCCCCTGAACCAAGAAATGCGAACATTCTCAATACTGTCAATTTCTGAGGAATAAGGTTTTATATCCAGCAAAGGGCTGCCATCAACAGCATCAATACCCTGCACCAACAGCCGGTTTCCTTCCCTTTTCAGCAGTTTTACAGCACAAAAAGCGATTGGGTTGGGACGGGCCGGTGAGCGGCAAGCAAAAACGCCCCGCAGTTCTGGGCCGAAAGGTGTCCGGGTCTTTAAGGTGTCACGCTGTGCCTGGTGGCACCAGTAAAGAACGATCAGGTACTCAGCTTTGTCTATATCTTTGAGGCCTTCAGCATACTCTGGGTAAATTTCCAGTTCTGCGGTTTCTTCAGAAAAACGCCCTTGGAAGGGTGCTTCAGACTTATCCCGATATGGGCTATGAACCACACCAATGGGCACTAACTCCATTAAATCAACTCCTTCACCTGAAAATAAAAAAACCACAAAGGTTTCTTCCTTCTGGAAGAATGAGACACCTCCGTGGCGCCGATAATTTCCGTTACACGATATTTACTTTTTAATATATTTTTTTATTATTCTACAAATCTTAATAAAAACCTTCTTCAATAGTCTAATATTTATCAAAAATCAGTTTATTATTGCTGAAGAAATAAACCGGGAAACATAACAATAAAAAGAGCCCAGCAATCAACTGGGCTCTTTTATTTGGGCAGCGTTTGTGTTCATTTTAGATAAGGGCAAGTACTATGAAGTTTAGGATAAAGAAAACCGTTGAAACTGTAACCACAGGATGTACCTGCCTTAATTGCCCTTTGCAGAGCTTAACCAGGCAGTAGAAAACAAACCCGCCTGCGATACCATAGGAAATGCTGTAGCAAAGAGCCATAAATATTCCAGCGAAGAAAGAAGGAATAGCATCTTCAATGTTGTCCCATTTAATATCTACAAAGGCGGACATCATCATAATACCGACTACGATCAGGGCCGGTGCAGTTGCAGCTGCCGGCACAATGCCCGCCACAGGAGCAAGGAATATTGCAAGGATGAAGAGGAGAGCGGTTACAACACTGGTCAAGCCGGTACGGCCGCCTGCGCCAATGCCGGCTGCACTTTCCACATAAGTGGTTGTGTTGGAGGTGCCGAATAAAGCACCGATAGAGGTGGCGATTGAGTCGGCGAAAAGAGCTTTGTCCATTTTTGATTTAAAACCGCTGCTGCTCAGCATCGCTTTTTCATCTTCTTCACTGAAAATACCGGTTTTGCGGCCAGTACCTATAAAGGTACCGATTGTGTCAAATATGTCGGTCATGCTGAAGGCGAAAATTGTAATCAGAACCAGAAGAATTTTTGAAGGATCAGCAAAAAGGGAAGGAAAACCTTCACTGCTGAAGATCGCTCCAAAAACTGTGCCCAGTTCTGAGAAGGATTGGGCAACACCGGAAGAAACGCCGATAGTAGAAACATCAACAATACCCATTGGGATTCCGATCAATGTGGTGCCGATGATGCCCAGCAAAATCGCTCCTTTGACTCTTAGAACCAGCAAAATAACAGTCAGAGCAAGGCCAATCAAAGAAAGCAAAACTGTGGGATTGTTTAAAGCTACCAGTGCGGGAACTATGCTGGAATCAGCGATCACAGTGCCGCTGTCGAGAAGGGTATAGGTTCCCGGATCAGAGGTGAAGCTCAGCAGCCCTGCACTCTTGATGCCGATATAAGCGATAAAAATACCGATACCTCCACCTATTGCGCTTTGCAGACCTCTTGGTATTGCGGTGATAATCACCTTACGAATCTTTGTCACCGTTAAAGCAATATTGATGAGACCACAAATGAAAACCATTGTTAGCGCCTGCTGCCAGGTGAAACCCAAACCGAAGCATACGGTATAGGTGAAAAAGGCATTTAAACCCATACCGGGGGCTAGGGCGTAGGGAACATTGGCAAACAGGCCCATCACCAGTGTACCGACCGCTGAAGCAATGATTGTTGCAAGAAATACAGCGCCCCATGGTATACCGGTCTGCGATAAAATTGCAGGGTTGACAAAAATGATGTAAGACATGGTAAAGAAAGTTGTGAGGCCAGCGATGATTTCAGTTGCAACAGTTGTGCCATTTTGCTCCAGCTTGAAAAACTTGTCCATCAAAATCCTCCTTTCAAAAATATTTTTTCCTTTTTAAAAATAAGAATGAATCCATCTGCACAAAAAAGCAACAATCACAGTATACCTGCATTTTTTATTGCAGGCAATACTGTGGGCTGCTTTTTTGTTGCATAATTTATGAATTCACTATTTATACATCATACCAGATATTTTTCCAGTTGTCTTGCCTAAACTATTATATTTGCGGTTTTTCTTATTTTGTATATTCCTTCAATCGCCCTTGAAACTGCAGATCAGGTAAGTTTTATGCATACTGAAAAGCAGCCCTGAGCGGCAGGGGGAAGAGTTCAAAGAGTAGGGAAGGGGAGGGGTTGAATAAACTAACAAAGCTCAGGTCCCATAGATATTCGAACCTGAGCTTTGTTCATTATTAGTATTTGCGGCGGATGCGGGCTATTCCTTCGATTCTGACCCCACAACTGTCAATAACCTTTTTAGCTGCATCAAGATTTTCTTCGGTCACTAAAAGGGATATCCCGCAAAAACTGCTGGCTTCACGGGGTGTAGGTGCAATACGGCACCTTACCCCTGCTTTTTTGAGTTCCTTGTGCAGGTGTAATCCTTCATGATGATTGGGAAAGAGTATATAGTAATCGAAAACAGCGTTCTCTTCCACTGCTTTATTTACTTCCCCAACATTTCCAGGAAGGCCTGCACACGGGTTCTGATCTGTTCTGAGTCCTGTTCACTGTAGTCGGTTTCCAGATGCATCACAGGGATACCTGCATTTTTCAGAGCCTGCTGGACAAGATAACTTTCTGTAGAGTAAAGGCCACAGAATTGTAAATTGCAGTCGATAACTCCATCTACATTGTATTCCTTGACCAAGCGCAGGATGTCATCGATCCTTCCCTGATTTGGTGTGAAGCAGGCACAGTTAATCTTCATATACCTCTCAGCCAGAGCCTGAATCTGCTCCTCCAGGGTTGTTCCAGTCTCATCCACCTGGTGATTAAAATAGCGAACCCCTGTACATGTTTCTTCAACAACAACTGGTACACCGCAGGTCTCGATGATGTGATGGAGTTTCCAGTTAGGAATAGCCATTGGTGTTCCGGTGATCATGATGCGCGGTGCATCTGCTGGGAAAACCCCCTGGCCAGCAGCGACTCTTTTCTCAAGTTCATCACATAATTCATTGGTCTTAGTAGCAAAGCGTTCAGGGTCATCATAAAAGGCGATCTGGCTAATAAGCAGTGCATCTTTACCGCTGATGGGGACAGGTGTGTTTTTACGGCTGTTATAGAGCCGCTCTAAGGCCTTGCGTTTGCGGTTGATCAGTTTGATGCTTTCCGCTAGTTTTTCCGGTGTAACTTTATTGCCTGTCACTTCTTCAACCTTTTGGAGCAGCATTTTAATCTCGTCTGCCCAGGCTGTAATATCTTTCGCTCTTTTCATCTGGGGGAGATCCATCACATAAACCGGAACATCCTGATTTAATATCTCCCAGGCCTTTTTCTTCCCATCGCAGGTGGTCTCACCTATATAAATATCAGCCAGGCGGAAAAAGGGGCATGTCTTATCAAGGCGCGCACCCACTGAGGCTTTGATCAAAGGACAGGTATTGGCAGGCAGCACCTTTTCCCCAGCTGGAACCCAAAACTGTGAACCTCCGCACAAACCGGTGGCAATGGCACCGGCAGCAAAGATGATCTCATCAGGTACATAGACACAGAATGTGCCGAAGACTTTACCGCCTTTTTTCTTGTGCTCAACCAGTTCCGCGGGCCTTACTCCGTGAATCTCTGCAACAACAAAATCATAATAGTCCATCCCTGCGGGACGGTTCTCTTGGGAAATGTAGACTTGATGATATGCATCAGGCAGTGCCTCACATAAGAGGTCATGTTTTTCCAAGTCCATTCCAAGGTTCTCCCACATACTCCGATAATCGGCCATTGTTTCTCCTCCCTTTTTATTTACCTGCGGCTTCTCTGTGAAGCCGAAATTATTTCCTGCAAAAATCCTGGGCGATCAGCGCTGCGCCAATCGCTCCAGCCATTTGGCAGTCCTCGGGAACCAGAACAGGAATACCGATCTGCTGCTCCAAGCTTTTCCTGACACCTTCATTTCTGGCCACTCCGCCGGTAAAGGTAATCCTGTTTAAAGCACCCATCCTTTGTACCATACTGGTGATACGCCGGGCGATGGACTGGTGCAGCCCGGCAATGATCTCTCCTTTTTCTTTGCCCTGGCTGATGAGGCTGATCACTTCAGATTCAGCAAAAACCGTGCACATGCTGTTCAAGGTAAGGGGTGTTTTTCCTGCTGACAGAGCGGCTAATTCACTGACATCTACCCCAAGAGCGGCTGCTATAACCTGTAAAAAACGCCCGGTACCTGCTGCACACTTGTCATTCATGGCAAAATCAAGCACCTGCCCCTGTTCATTAATCCTGATCACCTTGCTGTCCTGTCCTCCAATGTCAATGACTAGATCAGTGCCAGGTACTAGGTAAGCAGCGCCTCGGGCATGGCATGTTATTTCTGTGACTACCCGGTCTGCAAAATCGATAGAAATCCGGCCGTATCCAGTTGCCACTATAAAATCAATCTGATCAGGGCTGTGTCCAGCCTGTTTAAGTAGATCATTGAAGACCTGTTCTGCTGCATGGCGTGGACTCCAGCCGGTGGGGGTAATTGCTTTATAATAACTTTGACCATTGAAAATAACAGCTTTGGTAGACATAGAACCGATGTCGATTCCTGCGGTGAGCATCTGTAACCCCTTAATAATAACGTATAGTAATATATATAATTACATCTTATTATCCTATGCCTATTGTAAGTTATCTAGAAAAATGGGTCAATAAAGATACCTGATAGTGAACATGAAGAATAGTTATGGATAAAAAGCTTTCCTGTTTACATAAATGAGCTTGTAAAATAAAACGGTTCTCTGGTTTACATAAGAGAACCGTTTGGAAGGGGATAATGTTGTGGAAGTATGAGTATTCTTTAAAATCAGTTAACGTTCACCTAAGGTGACTGTGCAACTTGTTTTTTTCATATTGCGCCAGACGGTCAGTTTGACCCTATCACCTGGCTCATGTTTGCTGATCATCTCCTGCAGTTCATCTACGTTTTTAATACTTTTTCCGTTCCAGGAGATGATGATATCACCTTGTTTTATTCCGGCTTTATCAGCAGGGCCTCCTGTTACCACATTTCTCACAAATACCCCTTCTAGATTGGGCAGTTCGTAGTAATTGGCGATGGACTGGTTAACATCCTGGATCTCCACACCCAGCCAGCTCCGTTTAACTTTTCCTTCTTTCATCAGATCATCTAAGACAGATTTGACAGTATCGCTGGGGATAGCAAAGCCGATACCCTGTGCTTGGGAGTTAACCGCGGTATTGATCCCGATCACCTCTCCCTGCAGGTTTAACAGGGGGCCGCCGCTGTTGCCTGGATTGATTGAGGCATCGGTCTGCAGCAGGTTGCGGTACCTGCGGCCCTGCACAGTGATGGGGCGGCCTTTGGCGCTGATCACCCCTACAGTGACAGTGTGATCTAAGCTGTAAGGATTACCGATGGCGATCACCCAGTTGCCCACATTAACACTGCTGGAGTCTCCCAGTTTTAAGGTCGGTAGTTTTTTGTTGACATCGACCTTCAGTACTGCCAGATCCAGTTCTACATCCTCCCCAACAATGCGGGCAACCACCGGTTTGTCCAATCCCACGATGCTTACCTGGATCTCCTGGGCACCGCTGACCACATGTTCATTAGTCAAAATATAACCATCATCTGAGATGATAAATCCGGAACCGATGCCCTGTTTCATCTGTTGTTGGGGTGTTTCTTTAAACTGGCCGAAAAATTCCCTAAAAAAGGGATCATTAAAAAATGGATTTGACTGTGATGGTGAGGAAACATAGGTTTCAATAGTAACCACAGCAGGGCCTGCTTTTTCCACGATATCAGAGATGGTGTTGGAGTCCAGCCCAGGAAGGGGTATGCTTTCATTGCTGGCAGAGGAAGATTCTGCACTTTCTGCCTGAACCCTGTTCAGCCAATATTTGCTTGAGGCAAAGAGGAAACCCCCTGCGAATGCAATACCTGCTATAAAAGCTACTAATATAGGTAAAACTAAAGTCTTTTTTGTTTTCACTTGAATTCACCTCTCTGCGAAATGAGATTCAATACTCTATAACTGATTAAATATTAAAATAGTTTTGTGACCATTTTGTGAATATTGAGTGAAAAAAAGCCCTCTTTTTAGGGCTTTTTTATCAAAGGGTCGGGTTATATTCTGTCCACTTCAAACCAAAATAGAACCCCATTAGGGAGGTTTTCTACCCCGTACCGGTTATTGTGCAATTCCTGAATGGCTTTCACCACCGAAAGCCCCAGGCCTGTGCCGCCATACCTACGGGTTCTGGCTTTGTCTACCTTATAAAAACTGGTCCAGATCTTATCAAGGGATTCCTCAGGGATCTTTTCTCCCGAGTTATAAACCGAAACACGCACTTTATCATCTTTGACAGTTGCCCCTATTTTAATCTCTTTTTGCTCATCCACATGGTTGATCGCATTGACCAGATAATTGACGAAGACCTGTTCAATGCGCACAGCATCCCCAAAAACAGTTTGATTTTCTGGCAACTCACACTCCAGTTTGATCCCTTTTTCCACCAAAAGGGGTTGGTATTTATCTAAAACAGTTCTGATCATTGATGATAGATCAAAAGATGTTTTTTCCAACTGAAAATTACCGGACTCGATCTGCGATAAATTCAGTAAGTCCTTGACCAGCCTGTTCATTTTATTGGTTTCATCGATAATCACATCACAATAATAATTCTTAGTTTCTTCATCTTCATTGATGTTCAGCTTTAAACCCTCCGCATACCCCTGGATTAAAGCAAGGGGGGTTTTTAACTCATGGGATACACTGTTGATGAATTCCTTCCTCATCTTGTCGAGCTTTCGTTCCTGTTCAATATCCTCTCTTAGTTTTTTATTGGCTTCGGTAAGGTTTTGGATCGCCTGATCCAGCTGATCTGAAAGGGAATTGATACTCCTGCCCAGTTGACCAACCTCATCATCAGATTTGACCTGATACTTTTTACTGAAGTCAAGTTTGGACATTCTCTGGGCGATATCATTGAGCTCCAGGATGGGTTTTGTGAACCTTCCTGAAAAAAGAAATACCGCAAAACCACCCAGAACAATAGTTATCAAACCGGTGAACATAAAAAACTTATTGGCTATAGCAGCATTTTCATCTATGGCTGAAAGGGGAGTACTCAAGACTAAAGCCTGATTATTATTCAGCCTAGAAGCAAGCACCAGAAAGTTTGTCCCCAGCCTTTGATCCATGAGGATACCGGTAAAATAGTCACCTGGAGATAGGCTCTCCAGTTTGGGAAGCACAGAAATAAAGATAGCCGGCTGCTCATTTCCCCTTCTTCTGTATCCTTCACCACTGGATATTGTTGAGGTGCTGTAGATCAATTGATAGTTCTGATCAATAAAAAAAATACTCAGCCCCTTATTTCGCTCCAGTTTTTCCAATTCCAGGGCGAGCTCCATAGGGTTACCTTGATATTTTTCATTAATCTGCCGGCTGATCTCCAGCAAGGCTTTCTTTTTCTGCCACAGGTAATACTGCTCAAGGTATTGGGAGTTGAGCAGGAGGGAAAAGGCAACGAAAAAGACAATCAAACCGCTCATTCCCAGAAACAGCTTTTTTCTGATGGAATTCTTCATTTGTTCACCTCAAATCGGTAGCCCAATCCCCTTACTGTCTGGATCAAATCGCTTTGATCCCCTAGTTTAGCCCTGATTTTCTTGATATGTGTATCTACTGTTCTGCCATCACCAAGATAATCATAGTCCCAAACCGCATTCAGGATCTGTTCTCTGCTTAAAGCGATACCAGCGTTTTCAGCTAGATAGAGGAGCAGGTCGAATTCTTTAGGGCTCAGTTCGATTTTTTTGCCTGCCAGATAAACCTGGCGTCCTGGTTTATCAATTACCAGTTCACCAAAACTCTTAATTTCCTTTGTGTTTTCTGTACGCCGCAGCAGGGCATGTACCCGGGCAGCCAATATCTTCAGGCTAAAAGGCTTGGAGATATATTCATCTGCACCTAGGTCAAAGCCAAACAATTCATCTGACTCTTCTCCCCTTGCGGTCAGCATGATAATGGGAACCTGGGATGTTTTTCTGATTTCCCGGCAGACAGACCAGCCATCATAAACAGGCATCATCACATCCAGTATAATCAGGTCGATATCAGGCTCAGATGAGAAAACCTCCAGGGTTTCACGGCCATCAGCAGCTTCCACTACCTGATACCCTTGTTTTTTTAAAAAATCCCCCACCAATTTCCTCATCCGGTCCTCATCATCTGCAATCAGTATTTTTGCAGCCACCAGTTTCACCTGCCATCAATTCTATAAGGTAACAGTGGATCAAGGATGTTGTTCCTCCTGTTACTCTTATATTAAAACAGCCGGAAACACAACTTCAAGGTTTGGTTAGATAGAGATGGGATGACATGAAGGTCATCCCATCTCAAGCTATTAAAACTGGGGGATGTTATCAGTTTGAACAAATGATGATCTGTTTGTTTGGTTGTGCCAATAACCTCTGTATTTACCCCTGTTCTTGCCTCCCGAATGCTGGGGCTGCGGCCCCCAAACCGCTGATAGATAACAGATAAGTATAGTGATGATAATTATACTCACTAGAATGAGGGCCTTCTTTTTGTTACTTAATAAACTTTTGGTTGTTGAGGCAATCCAGCCAGAATGCACCAACAAATGTATCACAATCACAGCAGATAGAACATATCCGATCCATATATGCAGTGGCTTGATATATTGCAGGTAAGTAATGGTGAATTCTGGCCTGATATGTAGAAAAATTCCCGTAACTAAGCAGGCAAGCCCGGTGATAAATAACACAATACCTAACAGGTAGTTTCTTTCACTTCTGGACAGCATCTGATCACCTCTTTTTTGCTAATTATATCTAGCAGATGTGTCCATTATGTGAATAAAAAAAGAAGCTTCTGTGAATTATGGCTGTTTCTGCAAGGTAAGGTGGCCATCAAACCAGTCAATAAACTGGCGTGCGGTTCTGGGAGAGCGTCCGTTGTGGCGGTCAGCCCACCTTAAGGCTTCTCTGTGCAGCAGCTCTTCTGGCACATCTATTCCCCGTTGCTGGGCTAAAGCTGAAACGATCTTTAAGAATTTGTCCTGGTCCGGTGCGGTGAAGATCACAGTGATTCCAAAGCGGTCAGATAGTGATAGCTTTTCCTGGACCGTATCATTTTTATGGATTTCCTCTGCATCTGGGCTGGATCTGTCGCCAAAACTTTCTCTGATCAGGTGGCGGCGGTTGGAGGTGGCATAGATCAGCATATTATCCGGCCTGCTTTCCAGCCCTCCTTCCAGGACAGCTTTCAGTGCAGTATAGTTTTCGGTGCTGTCTTCAAAGGAGAGGTCATCCACAAAGATGATGAATTTTTGGGCGCGTCCCCGCAGTATACGGACAATCTCAGGGAAATCGCCCAAATGTGCCTTAGAAACCTCCACAATGCGCAAACCCGTATGATGGTACTCATTGACCAGGGCCTTGACCGTTGATGATTTTCCTGTACCCCGGTCACCATAGAGGAGAACATTATTGGCAGGGCAGCCCTGCAAAAACTGTCTGGTGTTTTCGATGACCTCTGCTCTTTCCTTCTCATAGCCAAACAGGTCCTTTAGCTTTATCTGGTCGGGGTAATCGACCCCCTGAATCTTATTGCCGTCCCAATAAAAGGCATAATAGCGGGCAAAAATACCGGCCCCCACCTCCCGGTAAAACTGGGACAGAGCGGGAAGGCAGTCGCTCCAGCAACTGCTTTTATCCAACAACTCCTTAATATCTTGATGGATTCCGGGATTGCTTGCAGGGTTTTCTGACAGCTCCCAATCAGGAAGAGCATATAAAAGACTTGTGTCCAGCCCATTTAACTTCTGCGCCTCTGCTTTTATTGCAGCACTGGAAAGATCCGCTATGAGCTGCAGGGCATTTAAATCTTTGGCAGCTGCAGCAGCTAGACCGCTGCAGTCTTTACCCCTGGTGCAGCGGTCGGAATAAGGGTTGTCATCATAGATGATCTGCTCAATGATATAGCTGCGCAAAGATCGATCAGTAGAGGCCAGGGAATAGAAAAAATCGTTATAAAAATTCATAAAATCAAGGGGATCTCCCTCGCTGTTAAGGCAGTTGATAACAGCGGAAAACTTCTTAATAACCGGATCCATAAGCAGATTTCTGTAAATAGAAAGGGAAGATAAAGCTAATTTTATCTGATAAATACTATCGCTGGTCACACCTGGTCACTCTCCTTAAATTTATAGTTTAGGTTACTCTCTCTCTATGGGGGTGTCAAGTATTTTAAATATGAATGCAGAAAACGAATAAATAATGGAACAGGAGAGATAATATTAGCAACTTAAAACTATTTGGAGGTGTCCTTAAGTGAATATTCAAGAAATTCAGCAAAGGCTCAACCAGATCAACCAGATCTGCAATCAACTGAGTCAAAGTGAGCAGACCAACATTTCGCACCTGAACCAGCTTTCCCAAAATGAGCGTGCAGCCGCTCAGCAATTGCAGCAGTGTATGCAGTTGATCAGCCAGGTATCTCAGCAGATTCAGCAGATTTCTGCACAAACAACCACCCAGTACACTAGTCCGGGACAGTTTTCCTACAGTGTGCAGCAGCCAATGGGTGGAAGCCAGTTCGGTATGGGGCAGCAGAGCTTTTCTCCCAGCCAGTTTGGAACTACATCTTCTTATGAGTTTTCTAAAGAATTCGCCAGCGGTGGAGAAAATGACGGGGACGGGGGTGCAGCCAGGGGATTTTCCAGAGCCCCGCAATTTCAAGGTTCTTCAGTTACCGGCCAGCAGACCTACAACACCAATAAGGATCTTGGCAAATAATATATATCTGACGATGAACAACAAAGGCTGCCAACCGGCAGCCTCTATTTTTTTGCCTAAATAAATTATTTCCATAGGATTGATTTTGTAATTTACGCCGCCTCAGTAGTACAGGAATTTAAAAACAGCAGATCGGAAAAAATACTAATAAAAAATGGGGGCATTGGGAAAGGGGTTGCCAAATGCCATTAGTTGCTATCAGGGCGCTGATACTCTACACAGTCCTTGTTTTAGTTATGCGTCTAATGGGGAAACGCCAGATAGGGCAGTTGCAGCCTTTTGAACTTGTGATAACTATTGTGATTGCAGAACTGGCAGTTATACCAATGAGTGATACAGGGATCCCGCTGTTAAACGGAATAGTCGGAATTTTGGCCTTGATGGCTGTTCAGATCCTGCTGTCTCTGATAGATCTGCACAACGAAAAAGCAAGAGCGATTATCTGTGGGAGGCCGATAATCCTGATCCAAAATGGGAAACCGGTCTTGGATGCCATGCGGAAAGCAAGGATCAATATCAATGATCTGCTGGAACAGCTCAGGGCTAAAGAATACCCTAATGTTTCGGACATTGCCTATGCCATACTGGAAACCAATGGCTCGATCAGCGTAATACCAAAAGCTGATGTAAGACCTCCCTCAGCTAAGGAACTGGGTACTCCGGTAGCTCAACCCCATTATCCCATAGGGCTGATTATGGATGGCAAGGTAATTGAAAAAAACCTTCAGATGGCAGGGATCTCAATCAATGTTCTGAAGCAAAAGGCTGAGGAGCAACAGATTACTGACCTTAAAGATGTCTTTTTTGCGCAATATACAACCGATGGAAGAATTGATTTCTTCTTGAAGGAGGATGATCCTGCTCAATGAAGCGATTGCTCTTCGGCTATGTGATCATCATTGTTGTTGTGGCTTTGATCGGACTGGGAGGGGCCTATTTTCAAAGCTACCTCGAAAAGACCGCTGCTGAACTGAGCCTGGAACTGGAAAAGGTCAAGGATAAAGTGGCAGAGGGAAATTGGGAGGAAAGCAGAGAGGCTTTTATTGCTTTCAATAAAAAATGGGAAAGAGTGCGCAAAAACTGGGCGATGTTTACCAATCATTTTGAAATCGATAACATAGAAATGAAATTGGTGCGCAGCCAGGAGTTTATCGAAGCAAAAGACGCAGTTAATGCTGCTGTTGAACTTTCGGAAGCCATTATGCTTTTAGAACATATCCCTGAAAGGGAGCGATTGACACTGCAAAACATTTTCTAATAGATTGTCAATAAATTTTCTAGCAGGAAAAGCTGATGGCAGAAGAGAAGTAATTTACCTCTGAGTTGAACCTAGATAACCGGGGGAGATGATCCCCCGGTTAGAATTTATGTGCGCCCGGCATGGGTGTTGTCTGTAGGGTGGAAGTCCCGAACGGACATGAGCTTCAAGGATACACAGTCCCAGCCTTGTATTGTCTATAGGGTGAAAGTCCCGAACGGCGAAGGTAGCAGCGCCGCAACATAAGACAAGGGTGACCACTGTGAAGTGGAATCTGGTGAACCACTGTATACCGAGGGCACTAATCAATCTCTCTTATTCGATTCGGCGATATGGCTCTTGTAGGATGGTTTTCAGGAGAATTGGACTAAAAAGCAGGATTGGTTTAAATGGAGAAATGGCTCTTATGGGAGGGTTTATAGATGAAGGAAGTGACTATCTACACCGATGGTGCCTGCTCCGGCAACCCCGGCCCAGGAGGATGGGCAGCGGTGCTTATATACAATGAACATAAAAAAGAGATCAGCGGGCACGAGGAGTCCACAACAAACAACCGCATGGAACTCATGGCTGTCATCCAAGCCCTGAAACAACTGAAAACACCCTGTAAGGTTAACCTCTACTCTGACAGCGCTTATATTATTAATGCCTTCCAAAAGAAATGGATCGAAAACTGGCAGCGCAACGGCTGGAAGACCGCTGGGAAAGAACCGGTGGCCAACAGGGACCTCTGGGAAGAACTGCTCCACCTTACCAAGATCCACCATGTCACATGGCACAAAGTCGAAGGGCATGCAGGTGACCACTACAATGAGCGCTGTGATCAACTGGCTAGGGAGAGGATTAAGGGATAGGCTACCCCTTGTGCTCCTAACCTTGGTGTCAGGCTTTACCCGCATTACCCTTGTGCCGGGCTTGCTTCTTGATTTGTGGTTTAGACCTGTTTCTTGTAGGCAAATGGTTAATTCTTAAGTTGAGAGTAATTAAGGAATATAGATAAGGGGAGTATGAGTTAGACAGGGCGCGATTTTTAGAATCCGTTAGTTAAAACATAATCTCTGTTAATAAGGATAGGTTGTTGGACGAAAAAGTCTATTATATTGAGATAGCAGAGAAGGCAATAGATATTATTGTTGGATTAACGGATGCATGATGGTATTATTTATATAAAGCTACTATAAAATGTTAATATTATGTCGTCTACCTATGATAGTGTAAAAAACACCGTAGATCGACGACAAACTTAAATCAGGAAATAACCGTAGTTTTTCCCTATATTAATTAGCGTACCTATAAGGAATTGAAACCGATACTAGCGGAAGTAGCTGCTAGTATGGCTATTTCAGGTTTCTAACGTACCTATGAGGAATTGAAACATGCTGGTACTCAGCTACCATACATACTGGTTCGTTCGTTTCTAACGTACCTATGAGGAATTGAAACGTATACGACATGAATACTGAAGAAAAGTCGGGCAGAAATTTGTAGCGTACCTATAAGGAATTGATACGGGGTTAACTTAGCTGGCAAGCCGCCAGCTTTCTGTGTTTTTAGCATACCTGTAAGGAATAGAAACATACCCTGACACAAGTTTGTCAGTAACTTTAAATATAATGTTTTTAGTGTACCTATAAGGAATTAAAACAACGGATTATCAAGGGCAAAACTGAAGGCTAGGTAGCTGGTCTCCATACGTGAGATGGCAAAGAAACATTTGCGCAGAAGGGGATTCAAGGAACAATTAAAATGCGTAAGGACTAGGAATTCCTCTATTCAAACAGGGGGGATTTGCGTTAGTAAAGAATGCTAAAACGCTAACGCTATATTTCGCATTAAAATAAACAAAAGCGGCAATTTTTAGCAGGATATAACTTTTGAGAGAACGAATTAAAATGCAAGGATATCCAATAAAGTTAATTCCTTATAGGTAAGCTATTGCTTTGTACAGTACTTAAGAAAAATACATTTAAATTCCTCTATAAAGGTAGACTTTGTTTCTAACATAATAATTTTCTCTTAATTGTATTTAAAATGCAAGTGTAAAAAAAACAAAAAAAGAATGTTTAGGGGTTGACAAGCAATACCAACAAAGCTAAAATCAGTATATAGAATTGCTGTACTCAAGAAGAATACTAAATAGCAAGGAGGTGATATTGTGCTCTTGAACTACTTAGCTGCAGTAGGAAGCAGTTTCCTTAGTGCTGGCATGGAGCCTTCCGAAGTTTTAGATTTAATTTCTGACGGCAAAACCCAGGGAAAATTTTATGAAAATGTAGCGGTGATTGAAATCCAAACTGGTGAAAGTTTTCGAGCTGAAAAGTGGCCATTGATGTCGTGGGGGGAGCATGTTGAACAAGAAAGGTCAAAAAGGTCTAAGAAAAAAGATGTAGTTTTTATACCAGACTTACATAGAGGGTTAGGAGCTCCTTTTGTTGTTCCACTTTCAGGTAACAAAACAGCAGCTCAAGGAAGATATGGGATACCTGCCTATATTATCTACCCGGGAAGTTTAAATAGTTTAAAAGAATCTCCAAACAGTTTTTTAATAAACCGATTAGAAAGAACAATGCTTTCTCATGAGTTTACTGAAGACGAAGTGAATGAGCTTGGAAAATTAATATCGTTGTTTGCGTCGGAAATTATAGAAAAAATGAAGTCAGGAAATAATCAGGGGTTTGGACTTTTAGTTCTTTGTGAGCCGAGTGAGGAAGGGGTTTATTGTTATAGTGAGACAAAACCGGTACCCGGAGATAAACGCTTTATACGAATTGGTGAAAGTAAAATACATCCTGGAAAACATATCCTTGCAGATCTGTCAAAGGTATTAGAAAGGTTTAAAGTATCAAAAATCGAGGAAGGTGCCGAAATGGGGAAGGGTACCAGATGTAGTTTTTGTGGTTCTCAAAGTGAGGATATAGTGTCAATATACAATAAATCCTGGAGCTTGATTGCACCAACCTGGCATGCCCCATTTCCGGAGTTACACAAAAAAGGTCAAAAAGTAGGCAACATCGCTTCTATAGTTGGAGGACTATGTTCGGAATGCTATATTAATACGGTTGTCGGTGCCAATATATTTTCAGAAGTTTCGAGTGCACTTCCGAATTGGCTTACAAGAGAAATTTTTCTTCCATTTGCCTCTGCAGGTGGGCGCGAAGAGGCCAAAAGAAGAGGTAATGTTCCTTATATAAGGGGCTCTTTTATAATCCTTCCGCTAGTGCCGGACAAAGATGATGATGAGTTTAAGGAAGATATGCTAGAAGCCTTGGCTAATTATCGGATTAAAAAGACAAGAGAGGGGAAAAGGGATAAAGCTCTAGAAGCAATAATTGGTTTTGAAAGTGCACTGCCGGAGGAACTTGATTCGGACCAATATCGACTTCACATAATCTATTACACTGAATCGAATGCAGATATTCAACTGCGCGCAACAATTGATGATGTATTGCCTTCAACTGTAGGTAGGTTGCAAACAATCATCGGTAAGGCTCTACAGAAAAATGTTTTAATAAGGAAGAAGCTTGGTTTGACAACTTCACAATGGACAGCAGAACGATATGGCTCACTACCATATTTGCTAACGAGAGCTTATGGTGGGTGTTATTTTTGGCCGACTTTGAACAGAGTATTACATCGAGGAACTCTTGACTGGGGTGGATTTATAGCTGGTGTGGCGGCAAGGATGAACGGTTACAGCAAAAATATGCTCCTAGGAGGAAGTACAGTTGCGCGCAACGCTTTTCAACAGATGAAAGAAGAGGTGTATTTCTATAGTCTGTTTCGAAGTTTTTATGACGGATATCAAAAAGAAATCTTATTAGGGGAAGGGGGAAGCAATTTGGGTGATTGGCAAGAACTAATGGATAGAATATCCTCTTGCAATCCTGAAGAACTTTCATTCAACAGCCCAGAAGAATTAGGTTTTGCAGCGGGATACATCTTAGCGCGGTTTGGAAGCCAATATTATGCTGTTGCTGGAAAAAACTTTCTGAGACATAGAGTAATGACTTTTGGCAGCAATCTTACGCCTGAAACAATTTGGCGACGTGCTTTAAGTCGTTTTCAGGAATATGCTCTTAAGCTTGATATGGGGCTAAATCCTGACTTTCGTAAACGGGCTGCTGTTATTGAATGTGAATATAGGCGGCTACGGGATGATGTGCAAAAAAATAAGGATGAATTTATGGGAGCTTTTTGGAGTGGATACATGTTGAGTCTCCCAGCTAAAAAGAATGGTGAAGAAGATAATGAGATTGAAACAAAGGAGGAATAATGATGACAGTCAGTTCTGGAGAGATCCTTTTCGTCAAATGCGTTAAAGATGGTATACCTAATCGTGACCCTTTAAATGATAGTGATGCAAGGCGTATCTTTGGCGAAGATGATGGGCGTATCTCTCTTACCGATGTAAGTGTGAAGCGAGATGTCAGGGATTATGTGCTTGCCAAATACCCCGATGGTGGAGAAGAAAAAAAGCATTTTATTTGGTGCCGTGAGGAACGAACAGCAGATGGAAAGCTTCTTGGCCGTGATAGTTTAGCAGAAAAAATTTTAGAGCGCGCAGGGGCTAGTAAGGAAGATGATAAAGCTACTGCTCTGATGAAGGCTGCCTATGATATGCGTGTATTTGGTGCTGTTTTTAGCGTAAAGAAGATGAGTTTCCATAAAACAGGACCTGTGCAATTCGGTTGGGCACATTCTCTACATCCTGCTGAGACCAGATATGTTCAGGGTACAACTATTATGCCCAGCAAGGATGTTAAGGCAGATGATAAGGGAGAGGAAGAGGGCGGAAAAACACAGGGTACTATATGGACAAGTTATTATCTCCCATTTGCTGTTTTTGCTATGCCTGGGGTTATCAATTCAACTCTCGCATCCGAAACAGGCATGACCGGAGATGATGTGGAATTGTTGTTAGAAGGCTTATGGAATGGTACATTGCATAGACAGGCACGAGGCAGAGGATTACAGCAACCGCTTCTGCTAATACATGTGGAGTATTCTGATCCGTATTTCCGTATTGGTTATCTAGAAGATTATTTGAAAATACAGCCTGAACGTGAGGCATGGCTGGGTACTAATTCCCCTACCAAAATAACGGATATAGCCCTTGACGTAACTGAGCTTTCACCGTTATTGGATAAGAACAATCCGAAAAACCCATACAAGAGCAAAATACAGCGGGTACGAGTCTGGAAGCATCATGAGCTAAATATAATTGGTGAACTGCCTGGAGAGATAAAGCCGGTTTTTTAATGCCTAGTTTTATGTAGTCTGTTATCCAAGGGAGTGTTTTAGTAATGGTAAATAAGCAAGGTGAAATTGAAGTTCTGACCTTTATTTTGCGGGGGGATATAGCACATTTTAGACAACCAGATACAACTATAACCCAGGCTACATACCCCTTCCCTCCTCGTCCTACACTGCATGGTTTAATAGGGGCTATACTAGGCATTAATTATACTACTCAAGATTGGGAGGAATTCTTACATGGTGAGCATTACATAGGACTTGCGCTTTTATCTCCAGTTAATACTGTTTGCATGCAATTGTCTCTACTAGGTAAGGGGTTTTTAGGATCTGGTAAGGATTTCAATCGACCAACTTCAGTGGAATTGGTTGTATCACCGGCATATAGGGTTTTTTACGCTGGAGAAAGGTTAACGGAGTTAGCAGAAAAAATTAGAAACCGTCAAAGTGTTTATCCAACTTATCTAGGAAGTGCGTATTGCTTGACATTTCCGGAATACGTGAATTGCTATAAGGGTAATGTGATTAAAACAAGCGAAAAGATTAATCTCTCAACAGTAGTTCCCCAGGAAATTGTAGAGAAAATTTATCTAAATGAAGGACAAGTATATGCAGTGGCGAGAGCAATGCCTTATAAGCATAATGGTGATAGAACATTTGAAGGGACAACAACTGTTTATTATGAAGCTAACGGTAGGGATTTAAGTGTAAGATTAAATGAAGAAAGTTCCATTCCTTATGTAATAGCAGAGTTGCCAGGGGGCGATAGAGTTTGTCTATGGTAAAATACTTGCTCGAAGAATGCATCGCGCGACCAGCGGATGAGAATGGAACAGTATATCCTCTAGTTGATCACCTAAATTGGGTCGCTTATTCTATGGGCGACCCTAATGGTGATCATCTGACAAGGTTAAATTTTTTGGCTGGGCTATTACATGATGCCGGCAAGGCATGTCAAGCATGGCAGGACTATATAAGGTTGCCAAAGAAAGATAGAAAGAAGGGTGTACCACACTCTTTTGCTGGAGCAATGCTTTTTGCTCTTATGCTAATGGAATTATTGGAAAAGTGGAAACCTGCTAAACGAGAAAGAGATGAGATTATTCATCACGGTTTAAGATTGATTTACTATATTTATTCTCACCACGGACAATACCCGGATATTGCCGGAGAGTATCCCCCCTGGCAAGGTGATTTCACAATTGATGATCTTTTCTCGGCAGATCTATCTGGCATAATTGACTTGGTATGTCAGAATTTTTGTGAGCTTGATTATATGAAAAATAATATAAATAAACAATTTTTCGAAAGCAAATTTGAAGCAATTGCTCTTATCTGGCCGAAATGGCAGAGTAGGTTTTCAAGTTTTGTTGTTCGAAGCTTGCGAAAAGGCAATAAATATGCCCAAAGTGCTTCGCTTTGTGTTCAAAATCATTTAGAAAACCACCGTCTGATCGCTTCAGATAGGCTTCATGCAGCAGGGATAGATGATGAACAAAAAAACAAGAGTATTATTACCGCTTCTCAGGCTATGGAAATATTAGATAGAATATCTGTGTTTTGTTCAAGGCGTACTGAAAAGCTTACCGCCGCAGGAGCCAACCAGTTATTGTTGCAGAAACGAGAATTATGTAAAACTAATGCCTTGAATCTTTATAATAGTACTACGAACGCAAAAATTTTTTCGTTAGAACTACCTACAGGATACGGAAAAACCCTCACAGCTCTAAGCGTAGCCTTAACCTCTATTGCTAAAGGAGAATGCCAGCGCATCATATATGTTGCTCCTTACATCTCTATCTTATCACAAGCCGCAGATGAGATCAGAGAGGCTACTGGGCTTGATGTATTATTACATCATCACCTTTCAGCGTTAAATAGAATCACAGATGAGTATTTAGATGAGGAACTGGAAAGTATCTACCTAGATTCATGGCTTGCCCCTGTTATTGCTACAACATATAATCAACTGTTTCGTGCCCTCTTTCCCATACGCTCTCAGCATACGCTGCGTCTGACAGGTTTGCAGAACGCATTTATCATTATAGATGAGCCACAGAGTATAGCAACAGCTTCCTGGAACCCTTTTCTGTCATTAGTTGAAGCGGCAAGCAAAGAACTCAACTGTTGTTTTCTTTTTGTTACTGCTACTCTGCCAGTGCTAGAAGGTGGTATTTTTGAATCAAGTTGTGTATCTCTTGGGCGGGAGGAACCTCTTTTTAGCCGATATTATGTTGAAAATATTGGTCAGTTAGATGAAAACACTCTTGCTTCACGTGTTGTTGAAGAGTTTAAAAGAACAGGGTCTGTTGCTGTGATATTGAATACTGTAAAAGATGCTGCTTTAGTATATAGAAAGTCTTTAGAATATTTACAAGATTACCTTAAAGAAAACCCTGAAGCGAAAGTGTTTTTTCTTTCAGGCATGTTAACTCCTCATCATAAACACTTTATTATTGAACAGATCAAGGCTGCTCTTCAAGACAATACTCCTGTGCTGGTAGTTTGTACTCAAATTTTAGAGGCAGGTGTGGATCTAAGTTTTCGTATTGTTTTTCGAGCATTACCGTTGATTCCTTCTTTAATACAGGCTGCTGGTAGATGCAACCGGCACGGAGAAAAAAATGAACGGGGACTCCTTTGCTTTTTTGACTTTCGGCGTGGGGGTGAGAAAGATACGCGCCGCTTTGTTTATCGAAATGCTAACCAAAGAGATATTTCAGATTATTGCCTAAATAATTATCCTCAGTTTGAAGAAAAACAGTCTCTTTCCATAATAAGCAATTATTATCACGAGTGTTATCAGAGACTTGATAGCCAAGCGACACTACAAAAGATTGAAAGAGCGGCTAGCGGTTGCGTTAGTGAATTATTCGATATAGAGCCTTTTGGTAATGAAGGTATGTTTAAGTATAGTGTTTTTGTGCCAAAAGTTATAGGTGAATTGTCGGAAACGATTTTAAACGCTTTGAAGTATTTTAGACTAGATAGTCTTGAAGATCTCTGGGAAAAATATACTTCTCGAGATTTTTTTGCACAACATAGTTATGTTGAGAGAAAACGATTAATGGGGTTGATGTCTCAATTTATTGTTCAGGTACACGAAGAGATAGCGCGGGAAATAGGAGAGCCTTATGAGAATCGCTCAATTCTCAGACTACGTTATCCTTCCCTTTATGAAACTGATATTGGGCTGTCAATTGTGGCTATGAATAATCCACTAGCTGAACAATTTATTTAAAAGTATTTTATCCTTATCAAGGAAGTGTAACCATGCACCTACAAATCGAGTTAAGCTCTATGAACGAAGGCTTGATAGTGTTACCTATACATTACAATAGTGCTGTACAGGGTTTAATCTACTCTATGGTACAGGATGAGATGCCTCAGTTACATGATGAAGGCTTTGAGGTAGGGGGCAGAACCTTTCGTCTATTCACTTTTTCCAGGGTTGTTGGTAAAGTTGAATACCTTAAAGATGGGCAGATTGCTTTTCACTCTCCTGTCAGGGTAAGGGTTGCCAGCCCGCTAGAGCAGTTCATAGTTGTACTCGCCAAAAACCTGTTGAACAGTGAATCGATCATGCTGGGAAATACCAGAGTTTACGTGAAATCTCTATCTGTTTTACCTCAGCCTGATTTCAGTTCTGGCAAAGTCAAAGTGAAAGCACTATCTCCTATAACTGCCTATTCGACACTTCTGACCCAAGATGGAAAAAAGAAAACCTATTACTACCACCCCCGTGAACAAGAATTTATAGACCAGGTTACGTCAAACCTGCTTAAAAAAGCTGTTTGTTTAAACAAAAACCTAGAAGGGTTGCCTTTTTCGTTTCGTGCTCTCAAAGTAAGTAACAAGGATGCCAA